>Ga0209208_10008283_pt1 | contig 13889 bp, 10 predicted proteins | sample S1TSphfallax_3_FD_187694 | JGI IMG/M metagenome (GOLD analysis project Ga0209208, IMG submission 187694) | Host-associated microbial communities from peat moss isolated from Minnesota, USA - S1T2_Fd - Sphagnum fallax MG (SPAdes) (version 2) | ecosystem: Host-associated > Plants > Peat moss >...
GAAGGTCTTGATAATGTATTTGCGCTTCCCAATCTTCAAACTCCTTCCTTCAAGTTCTCCCAAGTTGTATTTGCTCCACTTCAAAACTTTGCTTTGATGTCTTCTCAAAACAAACTTCTGTCACAGCAACTTTGCAAAGCTACTCCACACACATATGACCTTGAATCGATCTAAAATTTTGGTGAAACATAGAACACTATGTCTACTACCTTTTCTCAAAATTTCAACTCATTTGACTTCATAAAATGAGAGATCTTGTTACTTCCTTGAAGTCACCTCAAACTGAGACCTGAACACAAAATGACTTACAACTCACTCTCAGCAATTCCAAAATCCTTGAGATATATAAAAGACACATAAGATATATGTCTTCTATATCTACTCAAAATTTTAGCTCTATTGATGATGACTACAAAGAGATATCACTTTCAAAAGAAACTGACTTCAAAACTGAGACTGAAACTTCAGATGCTTGGATCTCTCTCAATATAAATCCAAATGACATGAAATTTGTCTCACACATATATTCCTATATGATCTATAAGATCCCAAAGTTGCAGATCCAAAAAAGCTCAAACAAAGGAGATATGACCAAAAAACCAGATTTGGCACAGAGTTTTCAAAAGTTCATAACTCTCACAAAACATATCCTTTTCTTTTGAAAATTTGAGAATAGAAGCGTCCTATAGTCTTCTACAACCTCTCCAAGTTTCACTTGAAGATCTTTTCACAGTAGCTCTAGATCTAGCTTTAAATATCTGACTTCCACAACTTTGATATGTTGATCTCCTCTCACCTCTTTTCTTTTCTTTTCTTTCTCTTCACATTTTTTCCTTTCCCCATTTCTCTTTTGCACTTGACAAACTCCTATGATATTACTAGAGACTCTCAAGCTCTAGTTCTAGAGACTTTTTAGCTCTAGATCTCTTTCAACTTTCTCACCAAACAACCTAAGCTCTGATACCATGTTAACAAATAGGAGATCTACTCAAGTGCAAACATAAATCTTTATTGAAAGGAAACTACAACATGATACTCACAACACAAAACACAACATCAAGAACTCTCCAAGGTTCTTGTCACGAGAAATACACAAACTTGTGTAATGAAGAAAAAATAGGCAAACCATCAACACTAAGGTATTTAACTAAAAGACCAAACCACAAATAACCAAACTAAAATAAGTAACGAAAGTAATTCAACTTTGTGAAAGTAACCTAGTTACTTTCCTATTCCAATAACTAATGAAACCTAACTAGTTGAGCTTGAATTCTCAACACTTATGAATTGCCATTTTGTTTGTTGTTGTAACTTATGATTAGCATTGTTTTTTCCCCATAAGGAAAATGGAGAATGTGGACAACATACAAGCTATTACAAAAATTCAAGTTCATAACATCATTGAGGTTCCATCTAAGACAATAGACTTGGATGTTGTTATTTCTATGGTTGCATTAGCCTCTATTGGCTATGCCAATACTCCTACTTCAACATAAGCAAATCCATCTTCCATAGTTGTAAATGAAAGAACATTATGGTAATTAACATTGGCAAAACAATGAAACTTTTAAAAGCTAAAAAGTTGCATTGCCACATCTTGGGCTTTCTATGCTTCAAATAATGTTGCAAAGGTAAATTCTAACTCAATCCAAGTTGAACAATTAAAATGCATATTGTGTCACTTAGTTGTTGGTTTTGTAGGTGCGAAAAAGGGATCATCAACTACAAGTCCATGAATGTAATTTTAGTTCTTTGGAAACATTTGGGGTCCATTCACTAGAAAGTTTGTGTTGAATGGAGTAAATAAATTAAAAATGTTAGACTTGAAGCTAAAAAAATAGCAAAAAAAAGGTCTAGACCCACCCCATCCAACATTACATTATTTTTTGGTAGTGTTGTTCCATATGGTAAATATGATCCACATCAAAAAAAATTTGAAAAGGATCTGGGTGCAATCATAATCAAATAGTCCAAAAAACACATCAGGCAACTTCCAAAACTTTATAAAACTATAATTTTGTTAGATATATTTTTGTGGTGCCACTTTAATGTCATGTTAATCATGGAATGTAGTTTTGAATTACTAACATGAATTTTGATTTTTTTTAAAAATTAAAAAATTATTTTGGGTTTTGGTTTTAATAAAGGACATTTGAATTTGAGTAACAATTGCATCAAAAGCAATCAATTTTGTAAATTACTAAGCTAAATACTCTTTTTATAAGGAAATTTTGATGAAATGTTTTTTGAAATGATGTTAATTGATTATCCACACTCAAAAAACACTCACAAAGGTGAAAACACAGTATGGCGACTGCCTTTGGGGTGTCATATTGTACTACTTTCTAGGGATGTGCATGTTTGAGTGTATCCCATTTCAAACTTTTGAAAGATTTTCACAATATTTTTCATAATATGTTAGAATATAACCCAGGCAAGAGATTAAAAAAGAAACTATTTCATTTCACTTTATAAAGTGGGAGATTATAATATATTTGTGGAAACGAATGTAATGTACCTATGTATTCAAAAACAAAAATATACTCCAAAAATAATTTAAATGATTTTTAGTCTTTATGAAAGTTGACAGTATATTGAACCATGTCATTTCACATAGTATGAACCATGTTTGGATACCATGTGATTAATTTGTTAAATTTCAAAAAATGTGTTTTTTAGCAAAGATGCAATTAATGTGTGGTAAATTGAAAATTTGAAAAGAAATCAGATCCACATAGAAGATGACAAGCATAGCTAGATGGGCCATTTTTAAAATTTCATTAAAATTGATTATTTTGATGAGTAATGAAGCCCTAAAGTTAGTGTAGTCAAAATGAAACTATGGCCCTATTATACCAATGTATATTATAAATGTATTCATGGATCCTTCAATATAAATAATGAAAATTATTATTATTTTAAAATAATGTTACATAATAATAATTTTGTAAAAATAATTGTTGTAGGGCCCAAAAACCAAAATTGATACCCAAAATTAAATGTACTATGCTTTTGGAAAAATCATACTATATGTACTAAATACTAGACCCAAAAGTGCCCCAAAGGGGGTCACTATAATGTGCTTTCATCCATAATTAAAAAGTTGTGAAATTTAAATTTTTTAAAAATTAAATATCTATTGAACAAAATCTTAAAATTTCAAAAGTCCTTTACCACATGTAAATGGTGTAATGTACTTGACATTAAAAAAAAAATTTGTTTATGAAAAAATAAAATAAATCATTAAATAATCAACATATTTCATACAATTTGAAATTAAAACAATTTTCAAAACAAAACACAAAATTTGGTAGAATATGTACATTGAAAAAAAAATTCTTAGTTATTCATGAAAAGTTAATTAAATACATGTGATGTATTGAGAAACTAATATGTATTTTTAAATAACATATTGCAAAAGATTTCATCCCAAAAGTCCTTTTTATGAAAAAGTGAAAATGACCACAAAGAAGATTGTGTTCCTTAAATCTTTTGTCATTGTTGGGTCATTTGATTGTGATCACACCCATCTAGTCCCATTTATCACAAAAAAGTTGGTGCCTTTATCTTTTGTTGAGTCACCATTTCTTAAATGGTTAATTTTGAGGTAGAATTCTTGTGCCAATTTTCCTTCAAGGCATCAATTAATGAATGATCTTTTGCGAAGTTAGATGGAAAAATAAAAAAGAAATTCATTTATGAGTCTTTTGAATCATGCAACACTTTCTCAATGAGTTTTGACTTATGGATGTCAAGAGGAATGCACACTTTTGTTTTGATTGTTCATTTTTTGAACCACAATTACAAGTTTGGTCATGTAACCATTGGCTTATTTGAAATTACCAACACATTTGGGACTAGTTCATGGCCCTACAAGTTAATAAGGTGTTATCAACATATAGCTTCAATGTTAAGATTCTTACATATGTGAAGGATGAAGGTAGAAATTTTCAACTACGACCACTACCTTTACTTTTGTTATTTCATGTCAAGTTTTGAGGTTGACAACACCATTTATAGGGAATTGTTAGGTCATGCTATATTTAAGTGTTGCCAATATGTAATAGATGACACCAAAGTTTGTGTTGGACTAACATCAATTTCCATCAAAAAATGTTAATCTATTTTCCAAAAAACAATAGCTTGGACCCTAAAGACTAGGAAGGGTGCCAAGAGTGGCAAGAAACATGCTTAGATATTGGCATATGCCCACACAAGTTAAATACCTTAATGAAAACACAATTCATTTCAAAAGTGATTTTATTCCAAAACTATGAAAAATTTGTTTGTAAAAACCTCATTACCTTGTAATGAGAGCTTTGAAACAACTAATCTACAACTACATTACAAATATCCCATGGAAATACGAGGAATTAAAAACCGAAATGCCATTTTAGAAATTCATAGAGTTTTATTGTAGTTGCATATTAATCCTAAGATGGACCTATATATGAATGAATGTACGCACTGTATACATGGTTTTGGTCAACTATGTTTGATTTTGTTAACAAGTTACACGAAAGTCACATATGACAACTACAATACAATTGGAATAAATGAAACATTTATTAATATTTTTTTCAACATTCATGAATACTTTACAATTATTATATTGGGTTTTCATCCAAGTTCTACCCAACTACTAAATATTATTATTATTATTATTATTACTATTATCCTAACCTAATTTAAATTAATATTAATTAACCTAAGGTATTATGAACTAATAATACTACTACTAGCCATAATTAATTAGCCTATCATATAATTAAATACAACTACAAAACTTATAATGTAGATATAATAATAATTATTATAATAATAATGATAATAATAATAATTTATCAACTATTATGAATTATAATAGTTATTGTTAGTATACTTAATTGATAGACTATATTAGGGTAGAATCACCCCATTGATCAAAATTGGCTAATGACCGAACAACTTTGGATCTTTCTTATTTATTTGCATGATACAAAACATCATGTTTGTTGCAAATGAGCTTGTTTTGAATCACCAAAAATCAATCTCAACTTCATGGTAATCATCCATGAGTGGCCTTTCAAATGTTGGAATAAACATTTCCATGCCAAAAAAGAAGTACATAGTTAAGGATTATGTAGTTGTTGCATATCACACCATGTGTCAAACTCTTGAATGAAATCATGTAGTTTGATCACTAGTAGAATTCCTAATTTTCTTTACTAACAAATTTAATAAAAGAGATACCCAATTTGGACAAATGTCAAAAATACCATTCCGTTGAATTTTGGACAAATCAATTTCAACATGTCTTTTCTAATTAGGGTGGTCTTTTTTATTAGTAGAGTATGGACCATTTCATTGGTCCAATTTTTTTGCATATTTAAATAAATAATTAAAAAAAATCAAAAATAACATTTTTGTGGTAGGTCGAGAGGTGGTAACCTACCCTACACTACTCAACCTACCTTAACCTAACTTGGTATAACCTACTTAACTTACTTAACCTATCCTAATTACTTTAGCCTTTTAAGCATATACATAGGTTATAAGTATTAACAATTGAACCTTTGACCTCCCCAATGATAAACCAAATCTATAACTAAACTACTACACCATTAAAAGGTGTTTCACTTTTGTTAAGTTTTTTATTTCATATGTTTATTTCAACACATCATTACAAGACTATGAGGTACATAGGTATGTAGGTAGGTTGTAGAAAATAGATGTGTGAGTGGGTAGGTAGGTGAGTAGGTTGGTGGGTGGGTAGATAAATAGGTAGGTAAGTAGTACATCTAAGTAAGTGAGTGGGTGGGTTGGTAGGTAGGTGGGTACATAGGTTGTAAGATTGTAGGAGGTAGGTATGTAATAGGTATAAGATGTTTCATTTGATTAAATAACATTGGTCATCTTGATTAATGATGTCAATTTTTTATATTCAACTTGATTGGATGTCCCATTTACCTAAAACCTATTGGCCATTTTGATTAGGGTTGTTTAACTTCACTAGATGTATCGGTCAAATAGGTCACTTTAGTCAAACTAATTGGTCAAAAACTACATGTCTCAAGCTTCTAATCAAAATGGACATGGCCATCAATAAAAAAAAGATTAGTTAGTCAATTTGGACCATTTGAAAAACCACAAATTCTAATAATGGATGGTGCCCAGTTCCCTTAAATATTGGCAAAGTCCTTTAAAGGCACTATATATGTCCTCCATATCCCACAACAACAATGTAGAAATTAGGTGTGAAAGTAAATCTATTTAATATGGGGAATTTTCTTGATATGAAAATGTAGGTGGTGTGGGTGGTTTAAACTTCACCCCTCACTTGGTAAATCAACTAATGAACCTATTCCCTGTATCTAAACCTTATGTCACCTCCATGTTGAACCCTAATATTAACTTGGGTTTTCAAATTTTAACCTTGGGTATTCAAACCTCAAAACCATAATAAGCAAAGGTTGATGCATTTGTGGGCTATTGCTAAACTTGTTTCAGATAGAAGATCAACTAGTGGTTTCATGTTTTCTTTTGGAAGTGGTGCTGTTAGTTGGAGCAGTAAGAAACAACCAACATCTACATTATCAAGCATGGAGGCAGAATACAGAGGTGCAACAATTGTTGCATGTGAAGTAGTTTGGTTACAAAAACTACTTTCAGATTTGGGATAGTTAGTGGATACTCCTGTTGTCATTTATTGTGATAACATCAGTAGCATACTACTTGCTAACAACCCAGTCTATCATGCTAAGACAAAGCACATTGAGGTGCACTACCACTTTATTAGAGAAAAAGTTATAGTAAAAGAAATTGACCTTATTCATGTCAGTACTAAAGATCAAGTTGCTGACATTTTCACAAAGGCTTTAAGTACAAACAAGCTAAAGAAGTTTCGACAAATGCTTGGTGTACTAGAAGTGGATTTGAGCTTGAGGGGGAGTGTTGAGAATTTAAGCTCAATTAGTTAGGTTTCATTAGTTACTGGAGTAAGAAAGTAACTAGGTTACTTTCACAAGGTTGAGTTACTTTCTTTATTTATATTAGTTTGGTTATTTGTGGTTTGGTCTTGTAGTTAAATACCTTGGTGTTGATGGTTTGCTTCTCTTTTCTTCATTACACAAGTTTGTGTATTTCATGTGACAAGAACCTTGAAGAGTTCTTGATGTTATGTTTTGTGTTGTGAGCATCGTGTTATAGTTTCCTTTTAATAAAATTTTATGTTTGCATTTGAGTAGATCTCCTATTTGTTAACAAGTTCAATGATTCTTCACATTGTAGATTGTAATTTTCATAATAGAATTGTCCAGTGTTTTGGGCAAATCTATGATTATTACAAATGTTGGATCACAAACTTGTTTCATAATAAAAGTTCCCACTATTTTTTGGAATTAATGTTTGTCATGTGTGTGATTGTTGCAAAAGTTCCCTTGGTAGACTTCTCTTGGAAGCAAGATGCTTCAAAACACATGCACCCAAAAAACCTAGGATAAATATGATTCTTGGAATAAGAAGAGAGGGAAAGGAGAAAGGCACGGATTAAAAAAGAAGCCCCATTTTACTTGTTGTACTTCGCCACAAATAAGTTAGGTCCTTTGAATTTGTCTCCATTTGTAATGCTCAAACAACTTTCCATACTTAGAATTCATAGGAGTAGGTGGTGCAACACATAACAATGAGGTTTTGGGCTTTTTTTTTCTCTTGTAATGTTCACATATCTCCAAATAAAAAATTCAAGTTTTCAAATTGGAACCTTATAACCAATAATTGACAAAAACCTAACCCAACTTGAAGACTAATTTGATCACTATTTAATGTTTTGAAAATGAAGTGATTTTGAAGGTTTTCAATAGTCAAAAGTGAGGAAAAAATTGTGAAAAATTCTCATATTTGTATATTTCGTTTTCATTCCATGGCTTACAATATACAAGGATGATTAAAAATTTGTAATTCATATCCGAAATATAGCATATTCAGCTAAATCTTCCTATTGATGATCAACACTTTTTCTACATCTTGAAGATGACTACAAACATAAATTCCTTACAAAAGCACTGCTCAATTCTGACAAGGGATGATTGTATCCAATAACCGGTTTTAGCATGCTGGTTACCATGAATAGTCTTTACACTATTCATGGCAAGGATTATGTTTGATAACCAGTGCCACCATGCTGGTTACAATGAATAGTCTCAGCCCTCACACATCTCCACTATTCAAGGCAAGTTTTATGTCTGATAACAGGCTCCAGTGTATGTCTGGTTACCATGAACAGTCTTCACATTCACAGGCCTTGAGTACCTATTCACCATAACTTGCGCACTCTAGCTGGGTATCTAGTATTAAATGTCAAACTAACTTGGGAAAAAGAGAAAAAAAGTGAAGCGAAATAAAAGCTGACCTGAGAGGGTCCAAGTCTAACCCTGCAGTTCTAGTCTCCTGTACTCCCAGGTCGTCCTCCTCACCGCTACTGCCGAGCTCAGGTCGTCCTCCTCACAGCTTCTGCCGAGCTCGAGCCCGCTGAGTTAGTATGATACCATCTCTTCGCACACGCACTCACAACTTTTGTGTTGTGTATGATGTTTCGTGCGGAGGATTTTTTCTTCAAATTTTTTTTTTTGGTTGCGGAGAGAGAGAGAGAGAGAGAGAGAAAGAAAAAAACTGCTTGGAGCGGGGCTTTGACCTTGACAAAAGGATTGCTTGATATTATTCCGATATTCTCAGTCTTGATAATTGAGAACTTGGGTAGAGCTTGAAATTAGCAGGCAATTAGGAGACAAGCAGAAGATGGAGGCTGTGAACTTGACTGTGTGGAAGTGGAGTGATTCATTGTTAGACGAGCGTTTGTTGTTGCAGCATCATCATGGGTCATCTCCTTCATCTTCTTCGATCATTCAATTGTTTTGGGGCGCTGTTCTGTTGTCGATTGCTAATCTTGTATTTCAGAATCTGAATTGGAAACTAGATTCCGCAAGACTACCGCCATGCCCGAGTCTGTGGGAGGTTGTGTACCATTTCGTTCTCCAGTGTATAGTTAAGCAGCGGCCGCTAGAGGAATTCTTCACCAGAATCGGTCAGAATCACGCGGGAGGTGTGATTCGATTGAGTAATTGGGGCGTAGCAGCTGCAGTTCCAACTTCCTTCAGTTCTCAGCCGCCGGCGGTTCTCATCTCTTCAGCTGTAGCTGCACACGAGTTTTTCAAGCTCCATGACGCTCAATTCGGCGCCAGACCGTCGTATATGCCCAAGGCAATGTGGGGTCCTCGCGCTGCATACTGGAGGCATTTGCAGCTGATGTTGGTGAGCATGCATCCAGCTTGTAGATCTCCAGCACCCTATCATACCTACCTTCTTGAAGAAACCATGACTTGAAATTTGCCAATTCAATGTGTATTGTGTGCAGGATGTGACAAGCCCAAGAGTGGGGACTTTTCAGAAGTTTTCCTATGCTGCTGCATCTCCTGCAAAGGGACTAGAGTGGGCAATCACGGCAATCAGACAGCACCCAGAAGCTGTGGCTCGTGTGCAGTCGGAGCTGGCATGTGTGGTGGGTTTGGATCGATTTCTGGTGGAAGAATCTGACATACCCAAACTGCCTTACTTGCAGGCAGTTGTAAAAGAGCTTTTCCGTCTATACCCTCCTGCACCATTTTCCTTGCCTCATGAATTAGTAGCTTCTGCTGATGCATCGCTGCAGCAGGTCGACGAGGATGGAGAGTGCAGTCAGCTGTTGGGATACGACATTCTTCAAGTGCCCCAGACTCAAGTGTTCATCAATATCTATGCAGTTAACCGAGATCCTTCAGTTTGGGAACGACCCAACGAGTTCCACCCAGACAGGTTCTTACAACAAGGACCAGATGATCAGAATAAACTTGATCTTGTAGGCTACAAGAATGATAGTTGCATGCTCCTTCCCTTTGGAGCAGGAAGGCGACAGTGTCCTGGAGCAAGACTTGCTATTCTCTTTGTCCAATTAGGTTTAGCTAATCAACTCCATTCTTGGAACAGAAGAACTAGTAGTAGAATATTCACAGCTGCTGCAGCTAGAACTGGCACATATAACAGGAGTACATTATAGCACACAATTGTCCAGTTCCGCTTGTGATCAAATCCTGGCCTGCTAATTCCTAATCCTCAAGTGGAATTCAACATTAAATCTCTTTCACTGGATACCAGCTGATCCTGGAGCATCAGACTTGTTATCAAACTCTACAGGCTCCTTTAGTTCTACTTCAAAGTGTGATTGCTGGACAAAGTGCAGGCATCGGAGGCATGCTTGAGATGAACTCTAGATGGTCATGAGTGTGAATCCTCAAAGTCAGCCATCCTATAGTCATTCTACAACAAAATGTAATTAGATCAGGACTAGCTGACTCTGGTTTATTGACAAATGAAAGAATTAACATGTGCAAAGTTGTGTAGACTATGTATTATGAAAGGGCTACAATAGTAGCCTATTAATACATTCTCTCTCCTACACTTCAAAGTGCTTCATGATCACTGAACCAAATCGACTCATGTGAACAGTTCTAGAGTGCAGACACTATCTGTCTCATCTAGCATGCATGAGCAAACACTAGTTGGTCACTAAACACACACACAATGAAAAAACAATGCAAAGATAAATATTAAAACAATGTACTAAGTAATAAAAATTAAATGAGTTGGATCCTAAATCCATGAAACAAACACAACTAGACATGGGTGAAAATCAACTCAAGGGTTGGTGAAAGACTAACCTCTCACTGATCTAATTAATATTTGCAAACCCAAAATTCTAAGAATCCATTAATATCCAACAGCAACTCAAGTTTGACTGCATCTGAGTTACTATTTTTACAATGAGGTCACAAATTTTGGTGCTCATGAGCATTGTCACTCTCACGATTTAATAAAAAACTACCCAGGGGCCAGGAGTATATATACATTTCAGAGAAGCATGGATCATTAGTCCTGAGCACTCCCCTGCACACCTCTTTGGTACAAATGGCCAGGCCAAACTGCAAGTTTAGCAGACAAATTGCAGGCATACCTAGCTAAAATACAACTTCAAAGCCAAGCTCAGATCAGCAAAATTAGTTTAAAAACTAGTCTTAAAATTCAAAGCCTGGTGGGAAAAAATACACCATGAGGACTAGTACAGCTGGGCTGCCCATGGGTGGTTTGTGGCAATTTACACAGGACGTGCTTACAAGGTTTCAATCTACAGAACATGTGGGAATTCTAAGGTGTGCATGTAAGATCTGAAGCTGGAAATGTCACAAAAAATTCTTGAAGTGTTACACTCAGACATTAAGTTTACATCATGGGTTGTACATGTATGAGGAATTTGGACAGGAGAAATGGCATGAGAAATTTGAAGGGGCTTCCATTTTTCTCCGACTGACATGAAAAAAATTATAGAGTGCAACTTACTGGATAAAATTTTAATTTATAATTTGATTAAACAATAAAGTTCTTACAATTGGATTATGAAAATATATTTTCTATATTTTCTATATTTTCAACAAATATACAAAGAGTACCTTTCCTTATAAGAGACTGGTGTCCCAAACTAGTGTTGAGTTATGTAACACAATGGCATTATAAGTTTGTTGTATATTTGAAAGGAGTTTAGGATAGGAGGATCATTGTGTCTAGTCTAGCCCTTTTTTTTCTAGTGAAAATTCATCAAAAAGGAGTATAAAATTTTGTAGGGCAACAAGCATATGTAAAAAATAGGGAAAAATAGTCATGAGTAGCCAAAAAATCTAAAAGGCATCCAGCATTGGAGCCATGTTGCTTTATGTGCAGTGAATGGCATCATCATGATGTTTCAATCCATTGTCCATTGCCATCACCATGTTCTCCCATCATCACTGTAGGATATTGTTAGCATGTCACATCAGTATTGTAGGATATCGCCATCTTGTCCTTTCCTCATCGTAGAATTTCAATCCACTGTCCATTGCCATCGCCATGTTCTCCCATCATCACCATAGGATATTGTCAACATGTCACATTACTACTATAAGATATTGACATCTTGTCCCTTCCTCGCCATAAAATGTAGCCAATTCATCTCATCTATTGAATATGGTTTAATGTTTGGTGTCACCATCTAGTTTGTTGAGACTTGGTTGTTCATCACCATAGTTTCAGGTTTGCAAGGAAAGTTCGTTGCCTCATTGTCACCACACACAAAGTGTGTCACTTCATTGTCACCTACTGCATTATGTTGGAGCTTGGTATCACTACTAAAAAATAGATCTTCTTAGACTCAAGGTTTAGCTTTTTAGGGTGAGCATTTATGAATAGCTAGCCAAAGTTTTCATTTTGCATGTTGCAATGCCATTGATTGTGCTCAAAATTGTTTACATTGTGAATGAATGCTGGCATGAAATGAAGAGCAAGAATCCGTAAGCAAGATCACAATTCTATGTTTGAATTGGAAAGACTATTTTTCATTTAAAAGAGGTAAGAATTCTTTCATTTTCAGTTCAATTCTAGTAATTTCTTATGTGTTTTCTTATTGTGTACACTATGCATTTGAGGAGATTTGATTTAGGGTTTGGTGTTCACTTTCTATCTATCCTAGTATTTACAAACAAATTATTTAAACTTCCAAGTTCCTTGTTGCTATGCATGTTGTGTGTGCACTTTCCACTAGAAGAAGTTCCATTTAGGGTTTGATGCTCACTTTCTATCTATCCTAGTAGTTATAGACGAACTCTTTCAACACACTTGTTGCTATGCGTGTTGTGTGTGCACTGTGCATTTCATCAAGAAATTTGATTTAGGGTTTGGTGTTCATTTTTCTATCTTAGTAGTTATAAATATATTCATTATGCTTCCAAGTTCCTTGTTGCTACACATGTGTGTGCATTTTCCACTGGAAGATATTCCATTTAGGGTTTGGCACTCACTTTTTGTTTGTGCTAATAGTTATAGATAGACTCTTTCAACACACTTATTATTGTGCATGTTGTGTGTGCATTATGCACACCAGGAGATTTGATTTAGGGTTTGGTGCTCACTTTTTATGTCCGAGTAGTTATAGACCTCAATTCTTCATTTGCTTATTGTTGTGTGTGTTGTGTGTGCATTGTGTCGTAACCCTAGCCTTGGGCTCGCAACCAAGGCAAAGGTTTGCAAGGTTATGGGCCAAGGGGGAAGCCCGAGAGTCACACTACATGCTCCCGGGAGTGTAAGAAAGTGTGAGGGAATGAACCTTCACACTCCCAAGGGAGTTTCCACCTTGGGAATTAAAGTCCTAGTGGACTCCCTATCTTTAGAGGGCAATTGCAGGGGTCAAAACTCAATGGACTAAGGATTTTTTTATATCATTAGAAAACTCTTGGAACTTAGATATCTAAAATGGGCTCGCATGACCAATTTAGACATTTGAAACACAAGTTATGGCCAAAAGAAAGGCCGGGAATCAAATTGGCAGTTTGACTCCCGACCACTAAAAGTCGGGAATCACCCTGATTTCCTCTTGTGTAGGTGGCGTGTGACATATCGTTAGAAATCTCTTGACGAGGCCTACAATTTTTCTTTAGACCTCATCTCAATTGGAGGTCTACACGCAAAGGTATGGTTCCCTAAAGTTGGGAGTCGCGAAAGTCCCAACTTTGGGAATTTCGAGATTCCCATTTGGGAGTCTTGGGAAAAAATGTCATTTGAATGTGGGCCTCATGGAGAGGCATAGAGTATACTATAAGGGGGAAGGTGGTGGCTTCCCCCAAGTCCGGGCCGTGGTGAGTCTTGTGAGTCTGAATTTGCCCATGGCTCGTCCTAGCACCAAAAGTGCTCCAACTATGCACTAACCACCTTGTGTTTAGTTTTGTGCAGGTCCGTGTGAGTAGTTGATGCTTGTCATTCTTCATAGTCCCACCGCGGAGCTCCAACACGCCCCT
>Ga0209208_10008284_pt1 | contig 13884 bp, 13 predicted proteins | sample S1TSphfallax_3_FD_187694 | JGI IMG/M metagenome (GOLD analysis project Ga0209208, IMG submission 187694) | Host-associated microbial communities from peat moss isolated from Minnesota, USA - S1T2_Fd - Sphagnum fallax MG (SPAdes) (version 2) | ecosystem: Host-associated > Plants > Peat moss >...
CAATTTTTTCATATATAAAGATTAGATGGTAATTACACGGAAATCTTTGTTTCCGGATATGTATATCTCAAAATTAGATTATGCATAACAGTTGAATATGCATGGAATCATATCCAAAAGTTTTTTTTAAAAAAAATAAAAAATGTCTTTATGCATAATCAACAAAAGGGCCCCTCATCAATATGTTATATGGGGTTTAGGGTTTAGGGGACAACGAATACATCATCTCATTCATTGTGAAGAGTGGGGGAGATACTTTGTGCCATCATTGTCAAGCTTTTCACTTGAGAGTTTTGTAAGTTCTTGCATCAACTCGTTCAAGTGGATTTTATATTTTCATTATGCCTATTCATGGTTTAAGGTTTAGGGGACAATGGATATGACATCTCGCTCATTACGAAAAGTGGGGGGGAAGCTTTGCGTCATCATTGTTAAACTTTTCACTTGAAAGTTTTTGTAAGTTCTTACAAGTTCTTGCATTAATTTGTTCAAGTGGATTTTATATTCTATTTTTCGCTTTCGACTTGTGATGTCGGTGGTGTTGTTCGAGAATTCTTCCAAGTTCTAGCAAGTTTTTCCATTAACTCACTCATTCATTTATGGCTTTTAGTGTCACTATTGTTTGAAAACCTTGCATCGACTTCCTTCCATTATTGTTGTTGTGTGAAAACTTTTGCAAGCTCTTACATTAACCATCGATCCAAAAGTCATTATTGGTTTGTCAAATCTACAAGTTTTATTCTCATGAAATGTAAGTGTTTTCAACCCCTTTGTTAAATTTTGTTTTGTGTTTCAACTGTTAAACTACATCCTATATCTGTTCATCAATTTTGAGCTTTTGACTTTCAACTACACTTTGTAAATGTTTTTGTTTTTTGTTGTTGTTTTCCATTTAAATATGTCATGTTCATGAAGTGTGGTAGTTTAGGGTTTAGTGCTTAGGTGTATCTTTTTGTTATTTGAAGCTTTGTGTTTCATTATGGCTAAAGACTAAATTCAATTGAAACATTATGGTTGGAGATTAAATTGAGCTAAAATTTGAAGAATTTTAATTTTGATTTTTGTCATGTGCTCTTGAGGTATAATGGCATTTTAGGGTTTGGTGCTCAAGTGTGTCTTCTTACTGTTTGGAGCTTTGCAATGGTTGAAGACAAAATTTATGTCATTGGAAGTGTTGATGAAATTGATGAAATTCTCCTTGATTTGAGCACAATCCTTTTTTGATCTCACAACTTTTCAAATGTGGAAAGTGTGCATTAGTAACGATGTGATAGTGATTTACCAACTATTTTAATGAAGTGTATCTTCAAGTTATGGAACTATGGAAACCACACATCAGAAAAAAAATTTGTTAGAATTTTTTTTGTTGCAAATGACAACTCACATGTTGATCTATTGAATCCTCAAATGTTGAAGTGCATCTTTTGCTGGTCCCAACAAACTTTTGGCAACATTTTGAACCAATCTAGTTTTGTTGATAGAAAAGGCTTCATCACGTATGGAAAAAATAATGGCATCATTCTTATGAAAACACATGTTGATAATGTTCATCTTCATTTGTTTGCTAAAAGAAAATATGTACTAAGTGAAAGGGTAATGGTTAAACTTTCTAAAATAGATTATAGTCAACAACATGGGAAGAAAAAAGTTGGGGCAATTGGTTTTACAATCACTTCTTTTTTGGGGTCAACAAACTTATACAAGAATGTTGATGAAACACAACAAAAATTTATTGAAGACCTTATGCTATGCATCTACAAAGGCTACATGCCTTTTTTAACTTATAAAAATATTTGGTTAAGAAGGTAAATATTGCACCAATGTCCTCACGTCGTATTTCCTTCTTTTTCTTTTCTTGTGAAACATGTGCTTCTTACAATGGTCACAAAAATCATGGAATTACATGTTTTGCCACATTTATAATCATCAAATATTGTGTCTATAAGCTTCAATATCTAGATGTCTAGAGGTGGCATAGATACATTTGCTTTGGTCATTAGCTATTTAGACAAGGCTTGGACACCTAGGCATGTTATTGTTGGCTTGTTTAAAGTGCATGAAACAATGGTAATGCCATGGCTTCGTAGCTTTAATTTTTGTTGGAAAAAATTGGATTAATTCACTAAGTGATTGCTTTTGTGAAAGATGAGGGCAACAACTTATCAATTGTGGTTGTAGCATTATGATCAATCATTGATTGTGAACCATTCAAGCTCTTGTGGGTTTACGAGGGTACTTGCTTTGGACATGTGATGTCCAAAATGTGTCAATATGTGATGAATGATGATAAGGTTTTAATGATTTTAACTTTGGCGAGTGTCAAAGATGTTCAAACAAGTTTGCAAAAAGTAATTACTTGGACAAAGAAATCAGGGAAAGGGAGGCATGAGTGGGAAAAGGCATGCATTAATAGTGGGATGTGGCACTGGAAATTGAAAATTCTAGTGAAAAGTAAGTTTGCAAATAAAGTTATAATGTTTGAAAAAACTTTTGAATTCAAACAAGATTCATTATTATGTTATGGGAAACAAAAGGCATTAACATTGTAGCAAATAGTTCTTAAGGCCTAGGTTTGGGCCATTGCGAAAGCTGTCATTAATTGTTTAAATTTTGTGGTGATAACATGTGTGATGAACCAATCTAGAGGCCACTGGTTACTATCGAATGCCTTAGTTACTACATTCAATTTGATTGTGGTTAAGGAATATGAAGGGATCATCTAAAGTAGATCCCCTTGATGGGGGTGAAACATTTGACTTTTTGATGTTTAATTCCACACATTAAACAAAACATGCGATAAAAGGTTGTGAAGGTACTTAAACCTATTTTGGAATGTTTGAAGGCATTTTATTTTAATCAAATTCTCAATATGTTGGTCTTGATGTTGGATCCTCGTTTCAAATCTCTACAAGTTATGAAAAGTTTTGTGGGGTACAACAATGCAATCTGCATCGCTATTGAATATGATGTGAAAGAGGTCATCCCTCTTTTGATGACTCTTTTTGATCAACTAAATCCTACTATTGAGGCAATTGTAACACCACGTTATGAACTTGCTCTTTAGGTTGAAGAACATGACAATAACATGTTCATTGTTAGAACTTCCATGGAGGAATTTCATGGGCACTTGTTATTTCATAATTTTTTTATATTTCAGACATTATTTATTCCACCATCTACATGTGTGGATCCTTTTATTTAGTGGTGGTTCCATGAAGGTCAATTTACAAATGTTGTTTTTTTGGCCAAATAAATCCTTGGGATTCCTAGTTTTCAAATTGAAACAAAAAAGGGTGTTTAACCTTGTTGGTGTTTTGATAACTTTGAAGTGTTGTCGCTTACAGGTGGAAAATCTTGATAGGATTATCATCTTGGTAAAAAAATGGCCAGATGATTCGCGCATGAATTGGAAGGCAAATGCAAGCTTCAAGGATTATATCAAATTTGAAGTTGCCCTAGTTGAAGAAAATTATGAATTTATTGAAGAATCTAAATATTTTGAAGCGTTGTTGGTTGATAGTGATTAAGTAAACTTGTTTTTTTCCCTTTAATTGTTCCTTTGAATTTATTTTACTTCTTGTTTCCTATCCATGTTGATGTTGCAACATTTTGGGCCTTCTATTTTTGTTGTTGATGCATTATAGTTGATGTTACAGGGTTTTAAGTTCTAAGCCTTCTATTTTTGTTGTTGATCAAGTTGTTGATGTTGTTAAGATTTGGGCCTTCTATTTTTGTTGTTGATCAAGTTGCAACATTAACATCAACTTCCATATTAAAGTTGATGGGTTTTGGGCCTTTTGTTTTTCCTGCTAATCAAATCATGACATCAATTTCCATATTGATGTTGTTGGGTTCTTGGGCCTTCTTGTTGTTGTTGATCAACTTGTTGTTGTTGATCAAGTTGTAGCAACTTTCTTATGTCCTATGGGCTTTAGGGCATTCTACTTTGTTGCCAATCAAGTTGTAGCAACTTTTTAGGTGGGTGGGTTGGTTGAGGTGTTGGGTGTTGGGGTGTTTTTGTGGGTGCATTTTTGTAGGTAGCTTGTGTTGTAGTGGGTAGAGTTTGTTTTCACAGAATTGGGGTTCAATTCCCCTAGAAGCTTTTGATTTCCAAGAATGAAATTAGGGTTTATGATTACCAAGTATGAAATTAGGCCTTAGGATTTCCAACTATGAGATTAGCATGTGAACTTTACTATATGTAACCAGTATGCATATCTACAATTTATCAAAAATTTGAAAAATTGACAAATGCATAACCGATAATGAATGAAAAATTTCAATGGATGCATAACCGTATCTACAATTTCATAAGAGAAAATTTGAAATATGATCCCATCAGGTTCCCAATATGTTCTTCAAGTTCCCAATGTGTTCCCCAACATGTTCTCCATAGCACCTCACTCGTATCCCATATGCTTTGGCAAATGTTGTCCTCCTTTCACCTAAATAGCTGGGCCAAATGATAGGAACTCTACCTATACTTCAAAATAGAACCTTTTATTTTGGGGGAGCCTTCATAGTTTCACTTTTTTATAAAATTTTTAGTGATAGGCCAATCAAATTCGCTCCGTGCAGGAAAAAAAAAAAAAAAAAAAAAAAAAAAAAAACAAAAGAAAAACAAAATTGAACTTGGGAGGCACCTCATTTAATTCCCTCATATTTGGCTAACCCTAATTCCTTCAATCCTAATTTCAAAACCCTAATTTCTTCATCCCTAATCGCTTGAAGCTTCTTCGTTGAGGCCCGAGACCAAAGTGGTGGTGGTGGTGGTAGTCGGGTTTTTCCTCTTCTTCCGATGCGCAGATCGATGCTAGGAGATTTCGATCTCGGCGATGTTGTTGTTGTTGTTCTTCCAGGCGGTGGCTTGATGACGACGTGCAAAAGTCGTGCTGAAATGTTCTTCCATTCTGTCATATAACTGTTTGAAAGTATTCTTCCAAGTGCGGCCGTGTTACAAGAACAACGAGAACAATCGCTCCTTTTTTTTTCGTTGTGTTCATGGAAGCGCGAAAAGCAATCATTGTCGAGGCGCGTCGCTTCCGACCTCTTCTCTTGAGTGAGTTTCGAATTATTATTATTATTTCTGGGTTTGAGATTTTTCGGTCGCTCTTGCTTTATGCCACATTTCTCTAGTTCAAGCAGTGCGATGAATCAAGAGTTTGGGAGGGAAGGGGGACCGAGCAAGTTCTGAATTTTGGACACTGAATTGGACAGATTCTGGTTGGTGCAGCAGAGCTTTAACTGGCCGGAGTGCAGAGTTTCGTCCAACTGCAGTAGCAGCAGCAGCAGCAGGTCAATTCCAATGTGCACCTAATTTGTGCTTTGAATTTGGGATGCAAAAATGAAAAACTAGGGTTTTCATACTGCACTTTCTCAACTTTGAAACCTTGGTTGCCATAATTTTTACTCTAAGAAAAATCTTTGAAACTCACGGACGGCCAATCCACTCTAGATGTATCCAACATCTCCAGTGCTGATAAACCTAGTCAAGCTGAGACTGTCAGCAATAAGCTGATTCTGAAAAATATTCAATTCTTTCCAAATGTGGAAATGACCCATGAAGCATGTGCTTTTGGTACCATTTGTATTGCCACAAACTGGATAGAAATTGAGGACATCTTTGTCTCTTGTGGATTTGCATACATCTAAGACACTTTAATCAAGCAAACAAACTGATCCTGAAAAGCATTCAGTTCTTTCCAAATGTGGAAATGACCTTTGAAGCATGTGCTTCTGATACCATTTGGTAGTGCCACAAACTAAATAGACACCTAGGACATCTTCTGTCTCTTGTGGATTTGTATATGCGTATCAAGGTTTAATGCAAAGGATTTAGCATTGTTGTGCAGAATGGGCGAAGGCCATTGCTGCACTTGCTAGATTCAATCAACTCCAGTGTTTCTTGTTGTCTGTTATACATGAGCATAGTCCATGGGCATGAGGAAAGGTAGTCAGTCCCCTATATGAGGTTGTTACAGTTCTCACCCATTCCTGCAGTTTCTTCAGGTCACAAAGAGAAGCTTTGGCGGGAGTTCTTTTCAGATCCTTCACAGTGGTGGGATCACAGGTCAGGGAAGGTAAAATTAATCATGATTTCTGTTGAATTTTCTTCATCATTGGAGAAAGTCAGAATAGCTTTGTAATCATAGCCTGGTGGTTCACACAAGTTGTACAGACATGCAATGGGCTGCACTTCTTGATTTGGACTTCTGGTCATAGGTGAATGTGAGGTATCCAGATTTCAAGCATAAGAAGAGACAGGAGGCACTCTGGCTTGATGACAGATGGATTCCTCCTTGGGTTGTTGCGGAAATTGCTGCCCTGGCACCAGGGACAGTACCATTGAAAATTTCTTCATTAAACAGAAGACTTACAAGTTATGTGAAGGCAGGGCAGTATGAGAAGACATTGGAGGTTTTCCAACAAATGGGAAGAGAACACATAAGTCCTGATAGATTCACATTTGTCCCAGTGCTTAATGCATGTGCTAATTTACGGGCACTTCAAGAGGGCAGGCGTGTTCATGAACAAATCATTCAAAGCAGCTGTGAGACTGATGTCTTTGTGGGTACTAGCCTTGTTGATATGTATGCCAAAAATGGGAGCATGGAGGATGCTTGGAGAGTGTTCAACAAGATGCCAAAACGCAATGTTGTCTCTTGGACTGCTATGATTCAAGGACATGTGAAATGTGGGCAAGGGAAGAAGGCATTGGAACTATTTCAACAAATGCAATTGCAAGGGGTGAAACCCAACCCTGTCACTTTTGTGGGAGTCCTGAATGCATGTGCAACTGCAGTGGCACTTGAAGAGGGTAGGCATGTTCACGAGCAGATCTTGCAAAGCGGTTGTGAGTCTGATGTCACTGTTGGTAATAGCCTTATTGACATGTATGCCAAATGTGGGAGCATGGTGGATGCTTGGAGAGTGTTCAACAAAATGCCTGTGCGCACTGTGGTCTCTTGGACTGCCATGATTGTGGGGCATGTAAAATGTGGGCAAGGGCAGAGAGCATTGGAGCTATTTCAACAAATGCAATTGGAAAATGTGCAGCCAGATCCTGTCACTTTTATGGCGGTTTTGAATGCATGTGCAAGTGTACTGGCACTTACTGAGGGTAGGCATATTCATCAACAGATTATGCAATGTGGTTGTGAGTCTGCTGTCTTTGTGGGTAATAGCCTCATTGACATGTACACCAAATGTGGGAGCATGGAGGATGCATGGGCAGTGTTCAACAGAATGTGCACACGGGATGTGGTCTCTTGGAATGCCATGATACTTGGACATGTGAAATGTGGGCAAGGGCAGAAGGCATTGGAACTATTTCAACAAATGCGACGGGAAGGGGTGCAGCCAGACCCTCTCACTTTTGTGGGTGTCCTGAATGCATGTGCCAGTATAGCAGCACTTGCTGAGGGCATGCAGGTTCATCAACAGATCATTCAAAATGGTTGTGAGTCTGATCTGTTTGTGGGTAATAGTCTCATTGACATGTATGCCAAAAGTGGGAGCATGGAGAAAGCTTGGAGAGTGTTCAACAAGATGCCTTCACATGATTTGGTCTCTTGGAATGCCATGCTTGGAGGATTTGCAATGCATGGGCAGATCAAGGAAGCTCTTACACATTTTGAACTGATGCCCCAAGAAGTTGAAGGTGCGGATAACATCACCTTTGTTGGTCTTCTGTCAGCATGTAGCCATGGGGGCTTGATGGAGGAAGGCCTGCATTACTTCAATATCATGGGTTTAGTTTACAATGTTTCAGCTACAGTGGAGCATTGTGTTTGCATGGTTGATCTTCTTGGTCGTGCTGGCCATCTGCAGGAGGCAGAAAATTTCATCAAAACAATGTTGTGTGAATCAAGTACTTCTGTGTGGACAGCCTTGCTTGGGGCGTGCAGAATTCATGGTGAGGTACAGATGGCAGAGTGTATTGCAAATATAATTCTTGAGATTGACCCTGGGAATGCCATGTGTTATGCGGTGTTATCCAACATCTATGCTGCTGCTGGCAAGTGGAATCTTTCACACAGATACTCAAGAACAGAGAAAGAAACAGGTTGTGAAGAAAGAGCCGGGTTGCAGTTGGATTGAAGTGAATAGTGAGGTGCATTCTTTTGTAGCAGCTGATCAAGACTACCCTAAAATAGCTGACAACTATGCAGAGTGGATGAGATTGTCTGGGAATTTAGGTTATGTGTTAGATATGAATTTTGTTCTGCAGCATGTAGAGGAAGGAGAAGTCTCATTTTTGTAAACATAGTGAGAATTCAGCTATTGCATTTGGCCTCATTAGGACATCTTCTGATACTCCACTCTCTGCATTCTCACAAATTGTAGGGTATGTGGTGAGTGCAATGCTTCCTCCTAGTTTAATTAAAAAATAGTTGGGAGAGTGATCATAGTAAGGGACGCCAATTGATTTCATCACTTTGAAGATGTCATTTGCTCATGTAGAGATTATTGGTGATATGTATTCAAGGCCTTATATCTTTTCTTTTGATACTTCACATGTATAATGGCACATATGTACATTTCCAACATGGTATCCTTGCTTTTACCATAATAATCTTAAATATTCTCTTAGTGTAGAACATAGTAATCAAAGACAGAAAATTAAAAAGAATAGATTTAAAGAAAAGACACTCTACGCACAAATTTATAACGGAAAAGGTTAAGTAACATATCACATTACACATCCACAGTTCGACCTAAAAAGTTCATCCTCAAAAAGTTGAATGCACTGTAACAATCTCAAAAGTTCCCAACAATTTCCCATACAATTACCCATTTCCCAACAACATTATAGGTGATAGAATTGTCTCTGCTAACTTTTCCAATGATGTTCCGATGATAACAACTAACATGATGGGTGTTGGAATCTTCCACCCAAACTTCTCCAATGTGATGGGAAAGTCCAAACTAAAATTTTCTATTTCTATTCAATATACCCATCCCATCAACAGTAGGAAGAAGAAAAGGGAAATTGCAACAGAAAATCCTTGACAAGAACAAAAAACCACCCTAAGGACTAAGTGCAACAGCAAACCCTGCATTTCTGGATAGTCGTTTTCCTTAAACAAGGGGTTCCACTGCATGAAGTGAAAGTACATTCAACTTTTGGCCAATTCTTCGAATAAAACATAATCAAATTGGCCTATTGCCCAGTGCAGTTGCCCACTGCTGCACTTAAAAACTGGCTCCTTGAAAGCAGTCCCAACAAGCTGAATGACTGAGCAGGTTAAGTACAATGGCAATAAAACATCAATCCAAGAGTGACAAAATAACCTTCATGGGCTTGAGAACATGTAACCACTGAGGTACCCCCTGAAACACCGGAAACTGTTCTCTGTGGCAATGCCTGGCATTGAAACCTACATGGTTGACCATCAGCTGACAAACATTGAGATAGAGGAGGAAAACTAAAAAAAAACCCCCCAAAAAAAAGACTCTATCTCAGCACATCAGCAGTACCTTTCTTATGTCTACTTCTTGTATTAAATCATCATGTATTCTATCAGGACACCAGAGTCAACTGCTATGTGTAATGGCTTCACCATCACAACTTCTCTTATGATACCAGAAGCTAGTGAGCCTCTGTGACATGAAAACTCAGATAAAGAGATAACAAAACACCTAACAGACAGAAAGAAAGCCTGAAAGAAACCAGTGCAGCTGAGGGATGTTTTTCAAGCCTGAAAGGGCAGGAGTGAAGCTTTTTGCATGCTACATCACGTACAGACAGTGTGCCAAAACAACATACATGTCTAGAACCTTCCATTTGTTCCTTTCATACCTAAGACACACATTATCAGAATTTTCTATCCAGTCTGATCAAGCATAAAGCCAAGAGATCATTTAAGCAAAGAAATCAATGGCAAGGACAGGTGACAGACTAAGAGAGCAGGAGGGTGACTTGGGGGAAGACTACACAGGGTCCTGGCAAGAATGCAAACTGAGTATGCTTAGAACTACTGTATGCTTTTACCACACAATCTATAAGAGAAAGAAGCAAGACCCCTCACCTAAGGTATAAACACTCAAAGGTTTCTCACTGTGTGCAAGAGGCATTTGTGCTATACTGTCCTCTTGGACACACAAGAAAAGAAGCTCCCAGAGCCCAAAATGAAGATCTATCACATCCCTGCTCTGTCAGGTTGCTGCTGTTGAGGCTGTTGAGCACCAGGATGACCTGGTACTGGAGCTCTTTGCATTCCTCCTGTATCTTCTCTACCAAGAGCAGCTGAGGAAGGCCCGGACATTGGCAACCACTGTTGCTGTGGGTGAAATGGATACCATGGATGAACAGGTGGGACAATGCCTTGTGATGATGTTGCAAAGTAGTTGGGGGTGTCTTCATACCTCATATAGTCACTATACAGCGTAGGAAATGATGGTCTAGATCCTGGAAAGCCAATTGTGAATGGGCCAGCATAGAAGATTGACGGAGAATGTTGCATCCCTTCTGGGATTGCAGGAGCCACACAAGACTGGAAACCAAAATTAGGATGAGGATATGTCTGGCCTGGAACAATTCCACTCATCACTGGCATTCTTGGCATCCCTTCATAAGACATCAACCGTCCTGGATGAGGCACTGCAAAGGGTGAGCCATGTGTATGTGTCGGCCGTGTGGGAGAGGATGCCATCATCATGTGTGAGCCATGAGGTTGCACCAGTTGCGAGATAGGAAGACGACCTTGCATGCCATAGCCTATCCTGCCACCCCATTCTCGGTTTGCATTTGCAGCAGCAGCCATTCGATTGGCATGCATCTGTGCACGTTTATCCACTTGACGCTCCCGCTTGTGAGCATTTTGGTGGCCACCCAGGGCCTGAGAGCTTGCAAACTCCCTCTTACAAAAGTGGCAATCATACTTTCGGTTTTCATTCAAGGGAACACTAGGTGAACCTGAGAGAACACTCACACCTTCTGTGCCTTGGTTTCCAGCAGTTGGCATGGTAACTGAGGAACATTGCATCTTGCCAGCCTCCCCACTATTCTGACTTGCTTCCACTTCCATCACCTCCTCCTCACCAGCATCTTCTGGAATTGTTTCCATTTCCGAAGTCCCTCTTGTGGAGTGGGAAGGAAGAGAATGAAACTCTTCAAGTTGACTGGATCCATCTTGCTGCTCTTTACCTCTGTTGCTCTTACCAATAGTAGCTGCACCTTCCTCTCCGTTCCTGCTTGATGTCAATGGCCAGTTCATCTCGACACCGAACAGTTTCACAGCTTCCCCTCCTCCTCCTACTCTGTCCTGTTCTGCACCTCCCATGGACAGCCAGGGTGTGGTCTCTAACTGGACAAAATCTAGACCGCGAGGTCGGGATTCTGATCCAGGTGCTTCATGTCCTGTCTTTCTACCAAAAGCTTGATCAACATCACCATCATCATCCCCCCTGTGTCGTATGCTGGGTGACAAGGCCATTGGGGGGCATTGATCCGGATGATACAACTGCTCTGACCCTTCTCCTACATCCCGGAAGCCCAGAGCAAGATCTGTAGACTCTTCTTTATCTTTGAAGAAAGAAATCCGGTGGGATGAGAATCTAGTCCGATTGAAATCTCTGGATGGAGAAACACTCACTTCAAGATCTTGTGTGTCTTGGTCTTGTGTGTCGTCTTCTTCTTCATTTGCTGCTCGTTTGTTGTCCTTGTGGTCATGCTTTAGTCCCTCAGCTATACATACTAGGGTAGACTCCTTTTGCAATTTTAAACCATCTCCCACCTGCACCTTTTGCACATTAGATAAGCAAAGCCTGAGACAAATGCATGCTATAGCTGATACAAGTTCCACAGATTTCTCAATCCTTTTTCCTCCTTAGCTGTAACATGGCAGGCAATAAGTGGGGTGAGGGGGGCCATGCCATGCATACATCCATTCTTTTGCCCTCTCAGAATCTTCTTCCTGTGGCATGTGGTGGCGAGAAAAAAACAGATGATCTGAACGTTTCTCCTCCTATTTCTTGTATTTTCTTGCAATTTGGGTCTGCGTGTGCATGGACATACATGCAACAAAAATTTTACCTTTTGGTCAAGAGTCAGCTGGAACGGGTCCTTGGCAGCAGCAGCAGCAGCTGTAATTGAGATCTTGGAGCCTTCTGCAGCAACCTGTACATCAGCAGCAGCGGAGGAGGGTTTGTGCTGCTGTCGCTCCTCCTCGCTAAACAGTGGTCTTGAAGACTTGTCCTCCGGAGGAGATGTGGAATGCCGCTGCCGCTGCTGTTGTCCTAATTTCAAGTCCTTGGAGTTCTTATCTAGCTGAAGCCTTGGGGACTTTTGTTGCAAAAAAACACCTTCTTCTTCCTCTTCACCACCACCGCGGCCACCAGCCGACTGCTGCTCCAGCGCTGCTGCTGCTGCTATCAATAGAGAGTGATGTGAGAGCTTAGGCCCCTCTGCTCTTCCGAACACGGGATCACCCTGCGTTTCCCTGTGCCTCTTAGTACTGGATCCCATCGAAGCTTCACTCTCATCCTCACTCTCATCGTCACTCCTCACCACTACATGTCGTTGCTGCTGCTGCTCCACTGCTCTCAATCTCTCACTTCGCAGCACCAAGTCGCCAAAACCAGAACCGCGCAATGGCAATCCCACAAACCTCGACATCAAACAACGCACACACTCTCCTTACACTCCCCATCCAAAGCCCCCGCCCCCCACACACACACTCTCTGTCTCTGTCTCTGTCTCTCTGGGCTTAACTTTTTCTCTCCACACACACACACCTCTCTCTCTCTCTCAGATTTATTTCTTCCACAAAACGCCTTCTCTTCTTCCTCCTCCTACTCCCTCCTCTACAACCACCACTCTATCCTTCACATCTACTATGACACCAAACAACAGACTCCGCTGCCACCGCCATAGAACACTCCTCCTGACAAACTCTTCTTCTCCCCACTTCTTCCACGACTACAAACAACACCACTACCCCCAGCGCCGCCGCCGCCGCCGTCATATGTCTCCTCCAGTTTTCCTTTTCAACAAAAATCTTCCCAAACCCGAACTTGTTCCAAATCCCTCAGCAATCAAGTTCCCTCGGCAAGCAAGTTCCAACTCTCCTTTTTCTCAGAAGGATCTTTTGCCGCCCTCTCTCTCTCTCTCTCTCTCTCTCTCTTTTCTATTCTCTTCTCTTCTCTCGCGCACTCGGCAGAGAGCCGCTAGAATAGGAGAACTGCCACCGGGGGGAACGGGAGTGGGACCCGCTTTTTCTCCGGGTGGGGTCCCTCGAGAGGCGCAAGCCAGTAAGAATACCGCAGCAAGGCAGCGCCGTATCTGCGGCTACGGGTAACGTGTCGGCAGCAACGGCAGAAGCAAAGAGTCCAGGCTTCGTAGGGACGCATAAGGGCCGTAAGGGCGGTTGAACAAATATCAACCACTCAGTTACACTTGGGGGGTCCCAATGTCTAGGCCCTTGGGGAGGGCGTGGGACGAGAGGAGGACCGACAGACAAGAGCGGGTTGGCTCAATGTCAGCCACTCGTTTTACATTTAAGAGAATGGGAGTTTAGGTACTAAGGAGGGAATCTTTTAAGGATTTTGTGATATAGCCAAAGTGGCGATCATCCAGAAAATAATTTAGTCAAATTTGGCTACATAATAGATATGAAGGTAGAAATCTTATTTGTAAGTAAAATAAATAAATAAAAATAATTTACCCCTAAATTTAAAATAAAGTAAAATATTTTTTTAAAAATAAATTTTATTTATTTATAAAATTTAATTTTAATTAATTTTTAAAAATTAAATTAAAAAAAACCAGAATCCTTCTATATTCTTGGCTATCTTCTGGAAGTTATCATAAGAGACTCTGGCAATTTGGAATTTTATTAATTCGAAATCTGGCGAGTTTGGGCCTTTTTTTTTTTTTTTCCT
>Ga0209208_10008285_pt1 | contig 13883 bp, 15 predicted proteins | sample S1TSphfallax_3_FD_187694 | JGI IMG/M metagenome (GOLD analysis project Ga0209208, IMG submission 187694) | Host-associated microbial communities from peat moss isolated from Minnesota, USA - S1T2_Fd - Sphagnum fallax MG (SPAdes) (version 2) | ecosystem: Host-associated > Plants > Peat moss >...
ATGGGGGGGGGGGGATGATATTTTAAGGCCTTATAAGACATTTCATCATTCATGCTAGCTACTTTGTATGTGAACAAAGTATTACCATCACGATTCATGAACAAAGGAAGAAGTAAAGTATTACAAAGTACTTTTGTCCATACTTTTTGTTCATGAGTGACATTTTGAGTCACGATTTGTGTCCCTAGCTAAGTATTATCATTCATACGGGTTTTCCATCATAGCTAGAGTACTACTCCCCCATGGGTTGGTGGAGGGTCAATTCAATTTATGAATTTCATATGGGGGAAGGCTTCATTCATTCATCCTTGGTACTATCCTCAAGGGTGTAGGACCAAAAGATAAGGGACGCCCATAGGTGCATAGAGAGTGTGTTGAACAATAGGCTTGTGTGTATGTGTGAAGAAAAAAATGTTATGGCTTATGAAATTGGAGGACTTGGGTGGCCTGAATTTTTTTGTTTTGTAGTTCTCTTGAGTGAATTCTTAGTTGAAATGTTGCAAATAGGATTAGGTAGGTTTGGGGAGAATTTTAGAGGACCAAATGGAAAATGGGTAGAAAGGGCTATTATTTTTCAATGTTTAGCAAAATAATAAGGCTGTGTGTAGGCCTAAAGTTTGTTTTTTTTCAGGCCAATGGCATTGTTGGATTTGGTGGTCGGGATTTTTTTTCCAATGTAGGCTAATAAATGAATAACTACCCCCAGTTTATAATGGGGGTATTAGCCCAGGCCAAAAATGGTGACAAACAGTTTTGGAACATATAAATTTCATGCAGCCAAAGCCAATGGGAAGGCTCAGCCTGCACTCAAAGTGCCTTGATTTTTTTTCTTTTAAGTTTTGGGTGGGCGGGGGGGGAGGATTTTTTTTTCCTTTTTCCTTTGTTCCCAACATGTTCCCTTCAAGTTCCCAATGGGTTCCCAAGATTCCCAATGTGTTCCCAATAGCACCTCGCTTTGATCCCATATGTTTTGCCCAAACTCCTCCACTTCTCACCTATATAGTTGGGCCAAAGGAAGAAGCACTCCACATTTTCATAGAATCATCTATTTTGGGGAGCCTCCATAATTCAACCTTTTTTTTGCAATGAGTCAATCAAATTGGCTCATTGCAACAGGAAAAAAAAAAACATTATGCTTTGGCAAATGTTGTCCTCCTTTCATCTATATAGCCTAATAGCTATTAATGGAGTCAATTCTGATGCATTACTTGTGCACTTTGTATATTGGCTCTGCCTTTGAGGGTAAGACATTGAACCCTAAACCCTAAATGTGGCCAACAATTCGGTATCCCTACATTTTAAGGTCATGTGGAGTCCACTCTAGAAGCATTTCAAGCATCACTGAAGAATCCACTTGGGCTTCACCATGCTAACAATCATGTGTTTCATAACAATTTCATATGATGAAGATTTGTAATCCTAATGGATGTCATGGGCAGAGCCATTATGTGAGAGGCACAGCTTTGTTTGAATGGTAGAAGGTTTGCATGTAAACGGGTGAAGGTCCCTTCATTTGTTGCAAGAATATTCCATGAAGGTAGTAAAAGGGTTTTCAAATTCAAAGCAAAAACCCAAGTTGGAGTGCTTTACATTTAGGGTGGTGGGATGCTCATCAAAGAAGCTTTTAGGGTTAGGTTTAAGTTTAGGGCTTGAACCCTTGAATCCTGATCTGAAAGCCATGCTATTCAGGTTTCGAAGCAGGTTGGCATGTGCTTCATATGTTCTCATTGCATTGAGCAATTGAAATCAGAATGATGTTGGCTTTGTCCAAAATAGGAAAACCTGAATTTATGCCATCTGTTGAAAACCCAGTTCTTACTTGCACTTCAACAACTGTGGTTCTAAGTTTGTTTGTGAAACATGCACTTGTGTGCAACTGCATTTTGCTAGAGCCAGAAGAAGGTGATGAAAACTCCCAAACATGCTCTACAGCCCACAAAGATCATTGCCCTAGAACAACCCACAATTAACAGACTGCTCATGATGAACTTTTCTCATGGGAGATATACAAGCCATTGTTAATTAGCAAAATATTTTTTTATTCATGTTGTGAAGAGTTCTTCCCCTTGAAAAAGTCTTGTCCATGTATTGGCTATTCGAAAATCCTAGCCAATCGGGTATTTCACATCTCCTCAAGCTTCATCATCATTGGAGGATCAAACTTGGATTGAAGACTTGGATCAAGTAAGACTTAAGAGCTGAGACTCAAACCAACTCTCTGGTTCAATCTCTCTAATCTCCAAGTCCAAATCCTTAGAACACAATTGGCTTCTTGTAACACAGTGATATCAACATGCTTCCAATGTATTGTCACAGGCTTCCAGAGTTTAGAAGATGATTCAGCCAATGTAATCACGGCGCTACATCAATGTGAACATCATTGAGACTTTGATAGTCAGTCTCAATCCTGCTGATTCTCCATCTCCCTGGTACTGATTTGATTGAAGTCCAATGTAGTATCAAATTCTAGCATTGAGCTTCTAGACATACTTGCTAATTCAGGGATGCACAAAGATGCCAGACATTGTGAATCTGGTGTAGATGAGCAAATGAAGAGCCTTCAAAGTCTAGAGCACTGTGCCATTGCCAATGGCCATAACACCACCTCTCAATGGTTTCCTTCCTATCCAGGCAGTTCATGTTGATCATGTGAACTGTTCCAGAAGGACTGTCAGTGCAACATCTCTCACAAATTTGTTCCCCTCTCTACTCATTTGGAAAGGCAATAGAGCTCCCATAAATTGTCCAAATCAGGTGGATTACACCAAGACAAAACAGCTAAGGCATCTCAAGGAAATGTGGACAGGGACATGAGTGGATATTCATGAACAGGTCATGCAAAACACCTCAAGAAATACATGTAGTTACAGCATGAGAAATACCTGAATTGATGTAAAATGTGGTGGATTTTACAGAGTCTTAGATCTGGAGACTGGTTGGAAGAACTTGAGGATGCCACCTCCAGTCATGACCTTTTTTGTTTTCCTCTTCTTGCTAAAAGTTTCCCCTTCATTTCTAGTCTGTAATGGTTTTCTCTGTGATACAATCACATGGCTACTTGATTTCAAAACATTCCTGTCTCCCATAGTCAACTTAACTTCCTGTTCTCCTGGTGAAAGATTTTCCTTGGATGCAAAGATGGAGGCATCCCTTTCAGCAGTGCCATTCAGATACATCGGTGAACAGCAGCTGGCATAGGAAAATGAACCATTTGAAGGAATGGGTTGTAGTCCATCTCTGCTGGGTAGTAGTAGTTCATCCATGTCTTCATGCACTGATGTTGAGCTAACTGAGGTGGGGACTCCCTTTGCCTCCGCCAACAATTCAGATCTGTCACTAGCATACTGTTGTGGCAAGTCTCGAATGCGCAAGCCAATTGAAGACACTCTTCCTGTTTCTTCAGAATCATCATTTGTCTGTTCAGGAAAGGGAATTCTGTCAACTTTCTTTTTCTTGAAAGGGTTGTTTTGTGGGATCACAGCTGCTCCCTCCTGCAGATCTCCACTCTCCCACCATCTTTTCTGATGTTCTTCACTGCACTTTGCCTTCATGTCAGTTGCAATAAGTTTGAGATGTGTGACAAAACTTTGATCTAGTGGAGGAGGCAAGCTTCCTTCAGTTACATGTGATGTCTTATTGAACATGGGCTGGGAAAAGCCCCCCACTCCAGCTATTTCTGAAAAAAACAACACCACACAAATCATTGCATGAATCTAAAAGTCCATAAGAACTTCAAGACCACATTTTTTCAACTGAAATGAGTGAATTACAAAAAGCACTGCAAAGTGGATTAGGAGCTCACAACAAACATGACTTTAGAGCACACAAAACAGAACTGAGAACTTACTCATGTGATTGGATGCAAGTTCCACACCATTTATCTGACTCTTTGAAGAAGGCCTTCCTGTAACTAATAGCTGATGTTCTGTGTCCTCTCCATCTGATAACTCAACCACCTGCAGAAAAAAGCACCTCAGGTATCAGTCAGTCAGTGCTACAAAATAGAAGCCTGCTACCCTCGATTGCAACTGGAGGTGAGAGATGCAACCAAATTTGGGCTACCTCTGTTGTTTCCAGCACACTGGTCGGAGAGCAGATCCACTTTTCAGAGGAAGTTGTTGGAGGCATATTAATAACAGAGCAATCCTCATCAAAAGCACACATAGTAATTGGATCCATTCGGCCCATAGCTATAGCCTTCGCCCTTGATGGTGGTAAATCTCTGAAACCAATTTGTTAAGAGACAAACCTTACATGGGTTTTTACATCAAAGTACACAAGACAACCCTGCATTTTAAGTTTTTCCCATCATGTAGTTTAAATCATTGCAAAAGGAAGTGAGGGACTAAGGATACGGTCCCAGGAAATCAGTGCAGCCACCACAGCTCTCTTCAAAGTCTTTTGGTAGTGGAGTCAAGAATGTCAGTGCCCTTTTTCTTGCATCATAGCTGTCAACATAGCCACAAAACAAAAGGATAAAATAAATAAGAATTTTCACCAAGGATGTTGCTTCTAATTCTGCAGCAACTCACGTGTAAGAGCTAACAGAAAAAATATTTTCTGCCCACGGAGTCAGCTTTGGATGGGAAGCTGCAAAATACTCACACACGAGCATGAAGGAAGATGGACATTGCTTGCTTGAACTCGAAGCAGTACCCCTCAGAAACTAACTCCTTTTTTTCCAGTCGCAGAATACTGAGCACCTGTGAAAAGGAAGGTATATGTTTTGATCTTTATCATTGCTCAACAGCAACACAAAATTGCTCCCCAATGACTCCCAATCATGATGGAGAAATGGCAGAAGACTGATGAATCTAACAGTGAATCCAGAAATATTGGCATACCCTATCAATTTTGCGGTACTTCAGGACAAGGGAATGTGCTTTCTTCAATCCAATTCCTGGTATGGAAGACAAGAAGTCACATCCAGCCAACACACACATCCCTGCCATCACACAAGCTATGGACAATTCACTCTCAAATAACACTAGCAGAAGCAAATCCAAAGGTGGCACCAGAGGACATAATCCAAAATACTTTCTGCCTGATCTTCAGCTACCTCTCCCTACACACCCTAAGTTAGAAACCCACTTGTGCTTGTTCATCCAGGGGATTTACATACCAAGAAAGAGTTCATCTGTGAATTTGCAAAATGGCAGATTTTGGGTAGTTCCTGGTTCTGGAGAAAAGAGAGCATCCCGCCTGATCTCTTCTCCATTGCCATACTTGTCCATCTTGTATACCACCTGCATGGATGCCACCATAGTGCCTTGGCTTAACCAGCTTGACTGCAATCTCTGCAGCTCTTGTTCATTGGCATCATTTGCATCTCACTTCAATTAAACGTTTGCTATATCTTTAACCACATGAGGCACCCCTAGAGGCTTTGTGAAGAGGATCCATTGTGCCTACCACAGGACAACCATATGCAATCAAGTCACTATCTTCACTGATGACAGCAGAAACACCACCCATGAGTGAATCCAGTTTTGCTAGCCATGCTAACTGTGCATCGGCTTCATATGGTGCCACAACAAACTCCACGCCCTCTGCTCTCAGGACCTGGTATAAACAGCTGTCAATCAGTCCGACTTACAAATTGTTTGGCTCTCAAATTCCAACACTATTTCTTAAAGAGACATATGACAAATCTGACAAAGAGCTCAAGTCGCTACCTTGATAAGCTCATTTGCCATTGCAGGTGATACATCAACTGCCCTCTGCAGACACCAATGCCAATGGTTAGGCTTAAAGCAACATTCTCTCCTTCCAAGCCACAACTGGGAATTTGTTCTATTACAACAACATAAAGCAGGAGCCCATGAACAGCATCAGCTGATTAGGAACAGCGACATACCTGAAAGAGCTCATTAGCACCATCAATATTACCTTGGGACATCTTCAAGCGCGCCTGCTCAAGATTCATCTCTCTCCGCCTGCACTACAGCCTCCCCAACTTCAAAAATTAGCTCCAGATTTCATGCCAGGGAAGCATGGGGCAAGAGCAAAAAGCACAACAGATTGAAAAGCTTAGAAAAGCACCTGCGGCGGTCATCTTCAGTGGCAGCTTTCAGTGGAAGGTAGCCACCATCAAAGACAACAACAGGAGTAATATTGTTGAACTGCAGAAGCTTCACACGATGCATACAGTAGCTGACATACGGAGGAATTGAAGACCTTGCTCTAGTTGCCTTCCATGGCCCTTTCTGCTCACAAACCTCCATGCTACAAGCATATGCTGTGAAATCCAACCACAGCAATCCACATTCTCCATGAATTCATAAGAACATGCATCTCTAAGGGAAAAAAACACAAAAAAACTCCATAACAAGTCTGTGGCAACACCCAATTTTTTCAACATCTACAGAATGTTGTATCTCACCTCCCTTGTGAAGCCATGAATAGGCATCAACTCCCACCTGCACAAGAAAGAGTGAATCTGCTGAGTAAGCATCCGCTTCACAATACCCACCCAGAAGCTCAAAATTAAAAAGTTAAAAAGTACGCTTCTCTGAGAATCTCCGAAAATGCAATCGGATTATAGTCTAGAAAATCAATTGAGCTTGAAAACCTTGTGCAAGCAAGCTCATCAGGCCATCAGACAGGATGCAATCCAGCTCAAAAATGCAAATCTTGTATAACCCAATCTTCCAGCAACTGAGGATGTCATGCTTGGCATGCAAAAGCATGACATCCTCATGACTAACATAAGGTTATAAGCTCATAAGGTTGGGCATTCATGCTGTGACAAAAAGAAGAGACACACAGAGAGTATGTGGACTGGAAAAAGAAGATGAAGGATCTAATGACAGACAAGGAAGGAGTTGAACCCAAAAAAAAAAAACCTTAAACACCCACAACAAAGAAACATTATCAAAGAAAAAGAAGAGGATCCTAACCCGCTTGCCAGAGTATTTGGAGATATGCACAGGCTGAATGTATTCCTTGAGAGCAGGCAGCAATCCCTTGATACCCATATCTCTAAATCTCTGCACCAACAACACAAACACACACACACACACACACAATTCACAAGCTTCACGAGGTTAGGAGGAATCAAGCAGAGCTTGAAAAGAAGGGCCCCACCCAATGAATCCAATTCTGTGCAAATGAAGTCCCAGAAAGTTAAACAATTTGGCGGGAAGTGTTTGAGCCAGTGTTGGTGTTGTTGGCAGGTTCTTTCCAGTTCTGGGAGAGCTGGTTCTTAGGTTTTGTCAAGAACCTCCGGTTCCAGTTCCAGTTCAAGTTCTGGCCCTCAGTCCTAATCCTTTTTTATTCAAAATTCCTGGTAGAAAGTTCTGCTCATAAATAAAACCAAAAACCCCAATTCTGGGTTCAATTCTTAAAATAATTGAGTTTCAATTCTGGTTCAAGCTGGAAAACCAGCTCCAAAGCTCAAACTCGAACTTGATTTTGATTCAAATTTGACTAATTAAAACTGGAACCAGCATTTCTAACCTACCAAACCGAGTAACTGGTCAACAATGGTTGATTTATGGGTGAGGATTTGGAAACAATTAACATATTTATGTTAAAGTTGATAAATGATACTAAAGGCCCAAATAAGGGATTTGGGTGGAACTGTTCTAAAAAGTTCAAACATGTACTTAAAAGTTGTTTTTTTTTTTTTTTTTGAAGTTCTAATTTTAGTAAAAGCCTAGTTCTAGTATCCAATTCTTGTGTTTAGGTCACCATAGCATGTCATCAATTGTGTTCTTTAGTTCTTGCAATGTGCAATGTTTATTTATTATTATTACAAGCAAAAAATCCAATAAAAAAATTGATGGTCAAAACCATCACACAAAAGACAAAAGTGAAAGGCCAAAGAAAGCTCAAAAGATGTGCAACCCACAAGAACCAAAGAAGGGAGAGAGATAATCCCTTTCATGGTAGAAAGTTATCTCACCCACAACCTTTTTAATGTCACCTATATGCAAATGGTGAGATCTAATAGTAATATGAGGTTCAGAACAAGCATCTCCCGCCAATGCAATTTTCCTTTCTATAACAAAAGTTCAAACACGTTGAAAAGCAATATTAACATGTTGCTTGAAAAATTGAACGCAAAAAGACAAAGATAAATGACCTCCCAATTGTCTATCATGGAAAAGACAATCACACTCCCTAATAAAACAATCCATATCACGTTCGGGTGCACTATGCACCTCCATGGCCATCAAAATAAAGTGGTGCCCTTCAAGAAGCCTTTTATACTTGCGAATCTTAGCAATGGCACTAACTTCTGCAATCACACCTATTGATTGACTAATAGCATTCATACCATCATCTCCCGTGTTAGGTCAATAACCACCACATTGACAAAAAAATACCTAGTTTTCACAAGTCGTGTAAACATTGGCTTGTAATGAAACTTTTGATGTAAAAGTGTACCATCGTTCTTTCCATACAACATGCCCACTCTTTTGAGAGAAAGCATACATGATGTCTTTAATGGCATCATGTGTGACTATCCATTGACCTCCAAACAAAAAATGTGTTAAATGCATGCCAAATGTGTTTTAACCCATATCCACATTCACATGTGAAAAAATTAGATGTCGAGGGTTGAATTGAATTGAGACGAAAATGCAACGCTAAAATGAAAATAAAGTGTGCAATGCAAAACAAACAGATAGATGGTTTAGCAATCAATCATAGCACCACCCCCTTGCCTAAACAAAAATGAACGTGGGCTCTTGATGCTAAGGAAATGGAATCATCTTCCAAGATAGACCTAAAAAATGTGTCGTGATGGATGTCCATCAAAAATGCTTGTAAACCTAGGGCACCAATAATAACCAAACTTTTAAAAGAAGGGTGCATCTTTCTAACTTCAGGAGGAAAGTTATCTCGAATTAAACAAAGGCATGACTAAAAGAGGTATGCACCCCCCTCAAATTGAGAAACATACTCTTCCAAAACGGGTTTATTAAAAATAAGAAAAACTTGGAGCACATATATGAAGCCATTAAAGCCTAACTCCATAGAAAAACAAACAATGCACCATTTTCCATAGATAAAAAGCTTATACCACCAAAGGAAATCAATAGTCAAGCCTAACACCCCACTGAAGGGCCCTGAATAGACTCCCATGACCTTGGACCCATAATGTCCCCACATATTTGCATAACTCTCTTGTCAAAACTTGCCAAAAGATATAAAAAGGAAGAAAAAGGTATTGTCCAAGTGAGATAAAAAGGTCAACAAACAACACATGAACACAAAATGCCCAATGCAACATGTGCATCTCCTAAAAGAAAAAGACCATCAATATGCGTCACATCTTAAAATAAAACCTCATCCAAAAAATGTGAGACAAAGTCCTAAATACCCACTTGCACACCTAAAATGTGTAAGTGGTCTATGACCAAAGTGTAACCTTAAATAATCTCTATGTCTAAAAAAATAATCTTTGATCAACTCCAAAGCTTACACTTTGACATCTTAACCTTAAGGGTTAACTAGGTCGAAAGGTGGTCAAAAGAAGGGATAATCTTGTTCATAGGGCCACGATGTGGGTATTGTTCGTTAGGGATGGAAAGACATAGTTGGGGGCTCATGCAATGGTTTCTAAGAATGTTTGATAATGGGCCAAAGCAAATAAAAGACTTTTTAAGAGGTATCACCTTGCTTCGTGTTTGAAGATGATTCAATAATGGTGACCCCCTCCTCATGTTGCCCATGTTAGTAGTAAAGAAATGAATGAACACCATAAAACAACCTATTAAAAGGGATAATGCTCACCAAAGGTCCCCATGCATTTGTAAACCATTGTAGTTCTAAAAATAACAATTTGATAAATGTTATTAAAAGTGTTTTCAATGTTGACTTGCATCATGATGCAACCAAGGTGTAGGTCGAAAAGGACTCTGATGCCAAAAAGATGGTCTCACAACCTTTAAGGGTCAATACTCCAAACTAATGAGGAGATAGGTGCTCTTGAAATGACCCCTAAAGTTGTAAGACAATGGAACGATTAATAAATCAAAAAAACATTTCACCTATGACAATAATACAAATACCTCAAGTGTCCTTTGCCATTGGCAATAAATTTTTAACCCTTAACACTAAAGCCACTAACTTCAAAATGTCACCACAAGCGACAACATCAACAACTTGGAATTATTTTGAAAATTTTAAGGATGGGTCTTTGAATATAAAACATCTTGAAAGATGCTCATAAACCATCCCAGATAACCCACCCAAAAAAAATGGAAAGTAGTGGCTAAAACATGTGCAAACAATGTCCTATCTATGACAAAGGTGTGTTCAAGCCAATAGTCAAAAATAAGAGGGACATGGTCTAATGGAAAGGGGTGCAATTAACATAGAGTTATAATGGTGTTTTTCGAAGGAATAGTTGTCATCATGGGTTGAAAAGCTCCAATAGCGTGAATATACTTTCTGACTCTACCCAAAATCAGACATTGATGTAGATGAATGGTTGAATAATCGTCTAATTAGCAGTAGGAATGGGGAACACATGAAGCACGAAAGGCCTACTCATGAAAAAAAGACCAATCACCAACCATAAACCTCTTAAGGCAGACAAAAACCTCTCATCAACCTAAATGACCTCCTCGAGTATAATGTAAACACTAATGTGACAACAAGAAGAGAAGGAACCATGTTAATTCATCCATCAAATTTCGAGCAATTTGGTCAAAGGGTAAACGAAAAGCATGTTTAGCCTTGTCCTAAATGGTTCAAGGGATCTTACGAAACAAATGAATGCACACGAAACAAGCTTCAAACAACCCCAAAATGAAGCCACATTAAACCCAAAACCAACCCCAAAAAGCAAAAGGGATAGAACTAGGGTGTAACATAGGAAGGGAAGACATTTGCAAAGACAAAACAACCTAGCTAGCCTAGGAGACAAGGTTGGCATGAGGGTGAGCATTCTTGACATGCCCCGAAAGGCCACCTAAAGTGTAAAGGCCAGAGCAATGGGGACAAGGGGCATCTTGAATGGAGGAAGGATGCAAAGAAATAATCAACAAAAAAAAGGCTACACCTAAAACACAAGGACACAAAAGCCCAAGCAAGCCCCCCACCCCCCCAAACAACAATAAAATAAAATAACCCAAGAAAAACATTCATGTCATTGTAGGAATGCATCAATGATGGTGGGCTTGGTTGTTGCAATAACATGTAGCGATGGTGGGCTTGACTATTGTAAGAGCGTAACAACGATGGCGAATCCAATGCACCACCCATAAACACACTAGACTCCACCTTTCTCTCTTGTATTCATCTTTCTCGTGTTCATGCCGCTCCTATTGTTCCTTTAGTCCATGAATTCCATCACACTTGTTTTCTTGTTGACAAAGCTACTGCCTCTTTGTGTATGCTTCATTCAAAAATTCAAAGGAAACCAAACCGAATTTGTGTTATATGAAACTTCGTTTCTCTTCTATTGAGAATCCTTTACAAGCCTTTTCCTTATCCTCTATGTCCTTCTAGCCTACCAAATTCACTAAAAAAATTATTTGTACTCCACCAACAAGTGTTATTGGCATGTGTGCATGGGATAGATTGCACTCTTGTTCCTCAACATCATTTTTATGTCCCGAAACAACAATTCAACGACATTCCACAACAAAAAATTTAATATTTTTGATCTTCATGTCTCCTTGGTTTTTTCATCTCCATGAAACTTTTCGTGCATTGGATTGTTTGATAACTATTACTTTGCTACCATAGCTGTATCACATGATTAGGTCCATGTGTATGACAAAACATTTCTTATTATTGGCAACATATGTCATTAACTTTCCAACATCTATAGACCATAATGATTTTTTAGCATGTTATTGCACTTGGGAGGCATTCTTCATCTCTTCCACACATTGTAATTAATCAATTTATGGTAAACAATGCCTTTTAGTTTATTAATGTATTAATGGTGTCTCGATTATTATGTGATTTTGTGACATGTGGTTTCAACTTTTATTTGCCTTGTATTTCTTGTGGATGGGTTTTTGTCCTTGCATTTTTTATATGCATGGTTTTTTTCCTTAAATGCATTTTCATCATTAATCAATTTGTGGCAAATAACACCTTTTTAGTTTACATTCTTCTTTCTTATTAATGTATTAGTGTTATCATGATTGTTATGTTCTTTTGTGACATGTGTTTTCATGTTTTTATTTGCTTTATATTTATTGCAAATGGGTTCACATCCTTGCTTTTAAAAATATATACATGGTTTTTTTAATTAAAAAAACAAAAAATAACAATCATAAATAAGGTCTTTGTTATATGTATGGGGGAAAAAAAATTAAATGAGTGGATGTAGCCATGGTCAAGTAAACAAAAAAGAATTTGCCCTAAATGCAATTTAAAAATGACAGAGTTTTTGATATAATCACATGAAAGTAGATTAAAAAGTTGTGTACATAGAAATATTAAAAAACATGGCCTTCCATTTAATTTATGGTTAGTTGAATACAAAATTTGAAAAACTTTGGTATCATAAATAAGGTGAGAAGTAGATTTGAACATAATTGGGGTCAATTTGGTGTTCAAACCTACTTTTACACTACAAGTTTTATGCATTATGATTATAACATGCATAATTTTGTAGTACACAAAAATTTATAAGGCTCCATTAATTTGAAAATATAAAACATTAAATATTTCATTTACTTGTAACCTATTTTGTAAGATCAAATACTTCCTGCAAATAGATACAATTTTGTAAAATCTACTTGAATCTACATGAAAATGTTCATCTTTCAAATCTATAATATTAAAGTGAAATTTTATCTTCATATTAATCATTGAATAAAATAATATTTCTACTTTCAATGCATCAATTTTTTTTTTGTCTACTCGTAATGTTTTGTGACAAGGAACATTTTTCGACTACTTGACCATGCTTTCACCTCATTTAATCATTATAGGTAAAGGATTTGTCAATAGGTACATATATAATAAATGTAAAACATGAGACTAACCCTTATAAGAAAGGGCTAGTGGGTTGTTAATAAATAGGTAGTCTAAACATAAATTGAACTAACCACCAGAGGTTAAAGCTAGCAAATTATTGGTAGGTAACTAAAATGGAATAATCCAAGATGACCCAAAACAAAAATTAAGTTAACCACCATAAATAAAGACCAATGGGTTCTTCGTAGGTAGGAAAATTTTCATGTAATAAATAGATAAAAGTTAAAGGATTGTTAATAGGTAGGGACTAAGATTTTTTTTTAAAATTAAGATAATAATTATAGGTAGGGTTATTTGATTGATGGTAGGTAGGAAGTAAAAGCAAAAACTAAAGTGTCCACCATAGTATGGGCTATTGAATTGTTAAAACATAGACAATAACAAATGAAATTGAGAACCAACCACCAACATGACATTGGATTGGTAATATAAAAACAAAAGTTTAACTAACCACTATAAGTAGGCCTATCTAGTGGGTTGTTACTAGGTAATTATAAAATTTGATAAGGAACTAATTACCATTGGTAAGCTTAGATAATGTACTATTATTAGGTAGGTAATAAAAAGAAAAAATAATTTAACAACCATTAATAGGACTAATAAGTAGGTAGTTAAATTGAATAATCATTCATAATTATGTCACATGTAATTACCAAGGTAATGTGATTGATAATGGATCACAACTTACTTAGAATCCATCGTGGTGACTTGTCCTATAAACCTTTTTACTTTCCCTCACATTGATTATGAAACTAGTTATGTAACTGGGTAAGTATCATAGGTTAAACTTAAATATGGAACATAAGTGGTTACTATGTAAGAAGGTATGTAGGTAAAACATTTGGTGGCTACTAGTTAAGGAAATGCACATGGATGATTAATTCGTAAGTAACCATCATAGTTAATTGTGACAATGCAAATACCTTAGA
>Ga0209208_10008286_pt1 | contig 13883 bp, 4 predicted proteins | sample S1TSphfallax_3_FD_187694 | JGI IMG/M metagenome (GOLD analysis project Ga0209208, IMG submission 187694) | Host-associated microbial communities from peat moss isolated from Minnesota, USA - S1T2_Fd - Sphagnum fallax MG (SPAdes) (version 2) | ecosystem: Host-associated > Plants > Peat moss >...
TCCACAATTTATTTGAGGGACAACATGCAAATGTGTGCTACGCTACCTTTGATCATGAGAATTCGTGATCACGAGCTAAATCTCATTGCTTGAAACTTTCTTTTAAAAAAAAAAAAAACAAGCTTCAATTCGACCAAACAACATCAATAAAATTCTTTAAGTACGTTTTTGAAAACTATTCATCCTATGTATCAAAAACACATTGAAGAACAACTAGAAAGCATTCATTTCTAAAATCTCCCAAAGCAAAGATTCTAAAACAATTCATGAAAATCATGGAAAAAATAATAAAAATTCCAAATGATGAGGTAATGTTTTAATATCATCAGAATTATGAAGGAAAATCTGATGATTAAAGCCACTAAGCTTGGAAGGTTGTAGTGAAAAAACATACACGAAGCATGAAAAGTGAAAGTTGGATATTATGTGTAGTACCACCACCACCACCACCACCACCACTACATACATACCCTCCTCAGCTATACATGTCTGTCTTATGACATCCAAACAGGCTGATTCTTAAATCAATGTGTTTCTGCTGCTACATATTACCACCACATGCAGTAGTAGAGTCTAGTATTTTTTGACCTTGTTTGTAGTTGTTGTTGTAGTAGTAGTATGAGAGTGGATTGTGGGTGGTGTGGGGGACCCAACATCAAATGAGGGGTGGCAGGGGGGATGGGACTTCGGTGGTAACAAATGAACAAAGAAGAAGACCTATTCTTTCTTTGGTCAATTGTTAACGGTTTTCAGTCGACACTTGATTTCAACCTTCTAATGGCAGACACACAATGGGATCACACAAGTACTTCATAAAGTCACCAAAAGTTGTGTTTCATAAGTCCCTCTCTCTCAAAGAGGTCAGACCTGCTGCTCCGTCCATGATTGGGCCACCACCTGACTAGTCGGCCACTAATTTATCACACAAATCTGGAATCACTGACTAGGTAGTGGGCCCATTGTGGTCCCATATTCTAACATGAAAAATCAACTCAGGACTTTTGCTCACATACCCTAAACCCTACACAACAGCTCGTGGAAAGTCAGGTTTTAGAACAAGACCTCATTTGGATGGGTGACCTTGTTCTCTAGCTTTTTCTTTTAGTTTTGCTCCCATCTGACTGGATGGATCCTAGAGAAAAAAACAGCAAAGAAAAATTATTTGACAATGCAAGCGTTAATTTCTGTTAAATTGGTTCACAACAAAAATTGTATATTTGTCCAAATGGGTTATAATAGAATTTAATTCTGCAATTGGTTGCTTAAAATTCACCTGGGGGAATTGGATCCTCATTTTAGTCAATGAATTTGCAATTTTCTTTATTTAATTAAAAAAATAGCCTCTTCTTGGCAGTGAGGGGTGCCAAGAAATTCTATAGAGGAAGTCTGTCACCGACCCATTGGAGTGAGAAAAGTGATAGATTTCTGAGCAGCAAACCTTAAGGTTTTCCATTCTTTGAAGAGAGACCCCAAAACATTACCAATGATCTAAATGCATGGTGTAATTATTGGCTATTTCTTAGCTTGTTACCCAGGTGTGATCATTGGGTATTCTTATATTGTTCCCAGCAAACCACATTGAGACATAGCCAGAAAACAGATTATTAAAAAACCCATGTACACACACAATTCATAGATTTCTCTCATATATGAGAGAAATGGATATGAGAGAACTGGGACTCTAACATGACTACTTCCGAGACATGATCTGCATGGACTCATTTTGTTGTTCTTGTGTAAAATACTATCATGTCCCAACAACACACCATCTGATTTGCTTCAGCACCTGGGCTTTGTCTTTTTTTTTACATGGATGGGTTAGTAGTGTCTTGATTGAGTTGAGCCTCATTTGTCCCCTTTTGGTACGGGTTCTTACATGGACAGATTTTATCCAGTTGGCACTCAGACATGGCCAGCGAGCAAGTTATTAAACATACCCACACCCACCACTCTCCACAGACAAGTATATATATATATATATATGCTTGATTTCTTCTTTCTCAATGGCATCATGGGCAGCTCCACTCTGGACTTCAATGTGTGAATAGTTGAACAAACTTAAAAAACTTTTTTTTTTATGAAGTTTTTAAAACACAGAATGCAAGTTGTAAGTAGACAACCAAAAACAAATAAATAAAAATTGTGCTCAGAAACTCCCATACCATGGACCCATATTTCCTGCACTACTACAACTAACATACCACCCACGCGGTTTCTTTTTCTCTCATAATAATCTTCTTCTTCTTCCATGGGGGTTAGGCTAACTGACAAGTGTGTACTGTGTACTACTGTATACACGGAGATGAGAAAATGGGTAGTGTAAATTTATATTCAAAGTCTGCATGCAGAGAGAGGGATTGGTTGTCCTCCCCGATTCAGCAAAAAATAACTTACTTCTAAACCACCTACCTACTACCAAACTAGTGAAGAGAAGAAGAGATTGGTACTTTGTTATTTTGTCTCATGCTCAAACTGCTGAGAAGAAGCCCACTCCTGCTATGATGATGACCTCTGAGAGAATTCACCATGGAAAGAAGAAGCAGAAGAAGCAGAAGAAGTGGTGGCATGAATCAAAAGCCAGGCAGAGATAGAATTTCACAGGAATGATTGTGGATGGCTTCAAGACAAAAATCCCAAGCACTTTGTTAAGAGAGTTAGTGTGGTCCAGGTTTATCCACACCTATAAGCTGCACGCCAGATCCGTAGTTGTCAGTCACCTGCTTGCTTGCTTCCTTGCTTGCTGGCTGGCTGGCTGGCTGGGTAGCCATCCCTTTGGCACCAGGCTGAGAATAATCTCCCACACATGAAAACACAATTCCTTGGTTTCTTACATTAGCTTTTTTTACACAACCACAAAACCTTAAACCCTAAACCCTAAAAAATCTGCAAGCCCTACCTGATGTATGTATAGAGTTATTTCATGCATGTTGAAACATATATTGAATAATCTTTAAAGGAGCCCCCTTCAAGGGGCAAAACTTTAAACCCTAAACCCTAAAAAAGAATCTGCAAGCTCGACTACCATATGTTATGTATAGGCAAGAGTTCCAAAGAGCCCCTCATTTTTATCCCATATGCTTTGGCAAATGCTGTCCTCCTTTCAACCATATAGAAGGACCAAAGGGAAGGAACTCTATATGTCTTAGAGGGTAGTGTTGGGATTTATTATGGAGTACACTAGCTTCAAGGGGCTTTGTACCCCTATTTCCCAAATGAAGATGGGCTTGTTGCTCATGACTTTCACAGATGCAAAACTTTTTAAAATAAAATAAAAAATCCCATTTTTTGTTCATCAACATAAAATTGATGTTTGAAATGTGCTTTAAAAATTAATAATCATATGGCTTTCATAAATGGGTGCTTAAAATATTTTTTTTAATTTCTTATTGGAAGGGCTTTCGAGTGTCACACACCTTGTTGCAATTGGGCGTCTCGACAAATTAAACACCCAGCACAATACAATGGGCAAAGTGAAACTAGCACCCACCAGCACACCATCCATTGGATGTCCGTTATTACTCAGTTGCGGATGAACCTCAACTGAGTTAAATATTTGCTTTCACCTTGGTAAATAATTCTGTAAGAAATAGGTCTCATATATAGGTAGATAGGTAGGAAAATAGGCAACTACTAGGTAAGTAGATGGTTTATACATAGGTAAGGGGTGTTTTTACTACCTACCTACTAACAACAACCTGCTTTTGAGTTGTTGTTGGTGGGTAGGTAGTAAAAAAACCAACTGAGCTTAACTACCATGGTTAACTAGGGAGCTGGAACCCAACAGAAAACTGTTTCCTGACCACTTATCATCCATCCTATAACTTTTATCCATTCCCACACATTTTGCACCATTGTTTGTGAAGAAGGATTTGTCTGAGTTACAAACTTACAATGATTGATGATCCGGTAATTTTCTCCTTTTTTTCCATTTTATTTCATTCTTTGCATGAGTTACTACTTTGAGCAAATTACATCTATCCCCTTGTGTGCACTTAACATTGTGCTACACATTTATTTGCCAATAAAGGACAACTTTTAACGTATTTCCATCTTTATTAATTTTCTCTTATGGATTTGTAATGTCACAAGTTTCATGGTTGATGTATTACACGCCAATTACACACCTAATTGTTTGTCCCCACTTGCCAACACAATGTGTGATACTTTGTACATGTATCAAAACATTTACCCTAACCTTTTACACTATAGTAGTTGCATTCATGTAGAATGGAAAACTCCAACTACAAGTGACAACTTATTGAACATAAAAATTGTTGGTACCCGATGCAACTATTGTTGTTGCCAAATCCATCCCTAGGGTTTGAGCCCCAGGTACACCGTCATGGTTTTCAGGTGAAAACCAGGTGATCGATCACATCTAATATTCTAGGGTGGTGGGTGGATGGGTAATACAAGGGTACCGTTGTTGGGCTTGTTGTCGAGCATAGACCCGACTTGAATTAAATGCTAAAAATTGTTTCAGAAGTAAGGACTCGAATGCATCGATTCTAGAACACCGCATAATGTGTCATTTGCATGTTGAAAACGGGTGTGAATCAAACTACAAAGTACCATTGAGAGATCCCACTGATTCGTAAACCCTAGTAGTAGGTGGGTACAAGTAAGAAGTCAGGTATGGCCAAAGCTCACATTACTCATGTTTGTGATCTTCTGATGCCTGACTAGATAGTAGTTCCCAGAAGCAAGGAGGAGGGTTCAGCTGCTAGCAAAGCTCCCACCATACCATCTGACCATTATTCCATTTGGCTTAAAACTTCAGTAGTTCTTGTAAGCCATTTTGTCATTTCTAACTGCTAGTGTATGAGATGAAGTGCCTCCTTGTAACAGCGAATGGTCAATATTGTTCATAGTTGTAACATTCATTACATTGTTCACTTATGAATATAGTAATTATGTATTGTTTGTGTATGTGTATTAGATGAATATATTTTATGCAGTCATAAATTTGAATGTCTTATTGCAACTTCGAAGCTTTAAAAACATTTAGATCATCTGGAACCCTAAACACTCCTCTATGGTCAGAAACTATTTCCATCAAGCCTGGTCAAATGACTTCAAAACCAGCATTTTAAAAAAAGGGGTGGGGCATTTTGCCTTCTTCTATGTTTTTGTGCTGAAACAACCCAAAAAATAATACCTAGACCTGCCCAATTTACTTTGTGGGCAAGATGAATTTTTTTAAAAATGCCCCAGTATAATTTTACCTGAAGGTGGAGGAGAGCCCAAACTGAAATTCCCAGCCAAAATCTGAGTTTGAGAACTTGGTTCAGTTTCATTTCAACAGCCCAGAAACAAAACAAAAAAAAGAAAAAAAGTTATTCACCGTAGCATGTTATTAACTTATTAACTGCCCCACTCCAGCATTGCATGAAACTCTTCAAGTAGCTTAGCTTGCTGCCCAAGCACTAAGTACGGTCTTGAATCTGATCTGATTTACATTCTATTATCACATGGCTACAAAAACCACGGAATTTTGCAAAGGAATAAAATTGTGTGTTGTGAGATATGAGTATAACGAACTAAGTGGATACTATGATTTACTGAATTCCTTTCCTCATCTCCCAATGGAGATTAGATTCGAGGATTACTTGCATCGAAGGAGATCCTCAGCAGAAGCTCAATCACCAGAGCAGTGGGAAATAGCAGGGAGCATGAATGCTGAATAAAACCTAAGAACTTTACCACCACCAAAATTGGAAAAAAATTAGCCCAATAATTCATAACAAGTAATCAATTGTCAATCAATTAATTTATTAATTATCAAAACTATAGGTTGATTTTTCTTTTTTTTCTTTTTTAAATTGAGAAAAATGAATGTCAACTCATTACAAAGAAGAAGAAATGGGTTTGATTTTGAACAACAAAAAATTACAATTGAGGTTATAACAATCACAATTTTGTACTCAAATTAAGGCATTCCATGTTTTGGCCCAATGCATGAATTGGGTAGTGGACTAAAATGCAAAAGTGATTTTTAAAAATGCTTCTATAATTAATTTAATCCATTATTAGTCTTATTCTAATTGACATGGTTTTTACTTGTAAAATAATGCTAATAGAGTTGGTCACCCTTTAATGTCATTGCTTCGGTGGTATCATGATGGTTGCCTAAAGTTCTTACTCGACTTATTATGAAAGTATCACGATTTGATGAAAGTTTCACTTAAAAAGCAAAATTATTACGGATGCCTCAACATGACAAATGTGGCCTTGATCATTTGAACATTAAAGGCCACCGAACAAATCCACAGCTTGCTTAACTCCGAGTACATATCTTGAAGATTCTCCTCCTGAACTCTAGAGGTGGGCATATCGGTGGGCCAAGAGATCTGTAGCTTTTGTATGGTCTAGTTAAATTCCTAGTTGGCCGCACCATCTAGTTTTGCGGCGGTTTCAAAAGGCACAAAAAGGAAAACATATAAAATCATTGTTTAGATCACTTTGAGATTGAAACTCTTGGATTTCTTTGTACATGCTCTTACTACCTGAGTTGGGTTGAGCATATGGGAATGAAGATGTAAAACTTGAGCTATTATGACTGGATGGGTATGTTTTTGTGGGTATGAAAATGTGCAGGTTTACTGTTGCTAATTGAAACTAGTGTTGTGTGAGTATACCCTTGGGTGAGGGTATAATTTTCTTTTTTTGGTTTCAATGGGTTTACATAAGGTATAATATTATCACTAAATTTTTGTCCATCATGGGTATGATAAAATTATGGTTTTTGGTAGATGGGCAAGGTACAACTAACCCTTATCATATATGCCCCTATTTGGGGCAAGGTATGTATTTGAATATATTTAATTTTAAATGAGAAAAAATCCACATTTCAAAAGTATTGTGACAAATTTCAAAGGCCTAACCCAATGGGATCATGTACGAATATGTCCAAAGTTATTGATAGGAAGTAACATTTTTTCAAATTTACATACCTCTAGGTATACACCATGCAAATATATTGATTTGTAGAAAGTAAGTTAGACTGAATAATATATTCTATCCATACTTGACAATAAACATGGGTAAAAAAGGATATACTTGCACAACATAATCAATGTTGAGCAAATATTAGTTTTTTTGAAAACCACTACTTAAATATCCGTTATCAATATATAACCAATTGTGTTAAAAAAATTCAAATAACCATCAACATTGGGAACCAATGAAGATGGAGTGGTCAAACAATTGGGCCAATTGATATAAAGAACTGTTGGTGACACCTTAAACCAAGAGTTCTAAACTTAGATTCGGGTTACTCTCTTGCTAGTTGTCAATCAAGTTAGTTAGATCAAATTTAGGGTTAGGAGTTAGTGTTTCAATAAGGCAACTGTGACCACTTCTCAAATGGCATGTTCTCATGTTTGAAAAGAGAGCATAGGCCACCACTATGTCATTCTTTTTTCAATTCTCTCTTCATCATCTTTCTTCATTCACATATTAGTTTTCTTTATGTGCTTTGAATTGAATGGAATTGCCCCTATTTGTGTTTGATGGCTTTACTCGTGTGTGTGTGTGTGCTTTGCTTTGTTGTTCATCATTCTCAGGTTTGCTATTTGATCTACTTTGTTTTGTTACTTGCCTTGTGTGCTTCGCTCAATTCAAGCCAACTAAACCCACATTTTAAAAACTTTTTTTACACTTTCACTTCCAAATTTTTTGTGCACTTGGACTTGAACAATTTTTAAAAATTCAAGCTTATTTACTTCAAGCTTCTTTGCACTTGAAATCTTTGATGTGTGAGGTGAGTGCATATTTTTGAAAATAAATCTACATCAATAGTGGTTTGGCTATGTGTTGTAGTATATGTATTATTGTTTCAAGATCATCTAAGCTTATCTAACACATTATGACGTGTTGTCCATTTTTTTAATGTGTGTTTAGATCTTTTGATAGAAGTCTAGAGATTTCAATCATTCATTATTTGATATTTTTTTGTTCATGATGTAACTTTGTTCACACATTGAACTTAGTGTCAAATAAATTTGAATCATCATTTGTTATTTTTGGTTTAATTTTGTAAGACAAGTTTTGGGTAGGTTTTTTTTTCTTTTTTGATTTCAATGTACTAAAGCAATATTATATTTTCAAAATTATAATATTTAAAAAAAAGAATACAAAGCAAGCTAAAATTTATCCAACTTAAGAGTGAAAACCCAAAATGTCAAACCAAATATGGATAATGAAAATTATTTGATCAATCGTATGGTAAGCATATTAATATTATGTTTATTGGAACAATTAAGTTTTTTTGGCTCAATTTTGTCAAGAGGTGGATTGGTGATCATCCCCAATTAAAATGAGCCAAATTTGGTCAGAGGTCAAACATTTGAGTATATATTTTAAAGATTCCTACCTAGTTTTAACATCCAATAATAACTCATTGTTTAAACATGGCAACATGTGATTTTATTTGTCAAAATATTGCAACTTTTTTCATATTTTTTCAAAAGAGACCCACGTAAAATATATATTAGGTTTTTATTGATGTTAAAGTATAAAAAAATTCCCCCAAAAAAACCATTCAATCCAACAAGAAAATATGTCAATGGAATCCAATGAATATGCCCATATTTAAAAGTGGGAATAATCATGTTGAAAATGAACAACTAGTTAATGATACTGGACAAAAATATAATGAAAATGATGAATAACTAATCAAAAATTTGAAAACCATATGATAAAAGTGCATTAAGTTAAACTTTTTTTTTAGTAAATAAAGAATCCTTTGTTGATTTTATATCCACAATTAATGTGTTGGATTGCCTATCATAATAATGCAATGAATTCAAGTATTTTAGATACACATACCAATGTAAGAAATGTTTTGTAACTTATTTCAAAAATAATGGAATTATAACTATGAGAAAACATGTGGATATAGGACATGCTTTAATTATGCACAAGTATGAGGAGGAATGAACAATGGTATAAAAACATCTTCATAAAGACCACCTCCAAAGAAAAGACCTACAATACCATCCAACATTATTTCAAAAACAATTGGTGTAGTGGATCCAAAAAGATCATGAAAAGCAAAAGGATTTTGCTCATGTCATCATGATTTCATTTTGTTAGTTGCAAAGAATTATATCCCTATTAGAATTGTGGAGACTACTTATATGGTTACAACAACTAATATTGAGACGATACTTCATATTGGTTTTCACTCAAGAAAGGTGTTCCATTGAGAGGTATTCCCAAGAAGTTGTTGGAAAAAACAAAAGAGATGAAGGTGCTCTCTGCCCTTATGAATTGTATGTTTTAAGTTTTGACTTATGGATGTCAAAAGCTAGTGATGATATTTTGCCACTTGTTGTCAATTTTTTGAACTCCAATTGGGAACTAAAATATTAGCATTCGGCGATTTAATGTGAGAGAAATTTTAGTGCAAGCATTGATGAGAAACCCCAAGTTTTGTTAGAGAATTATGTTTCACCTCAAAAACTCATTCCTTATGATGAAAGTTATTTTTTAATATAATGACAACAACTTTGCAAGCTAATGTAAGTTGTGAACCTTTGGGTTTCAAAGAAAACATTTCAATTAAAAGACATGTTGTGAGAACGCCTTTTTTTAAGCATGCAAATGAAAGCTTCATCTAATAAAAAGTCTTTAAAGGTGTTAGAAATTTCCATCAAATAAATTATAAAGGATTTGCAAAAATGCATTGTGTGGGTTAAGAAACATGTAAAAAGTTTTCGAAAGTGGTTGAAAGCATGCATTGATTTTGGCTTACAAACTCAAACATTGTTTCTTAAAATGAGGTGAATAATTTTCTATTTTGTTTGTATTGTGTATTGTTCACTAATATTTTGATTGTGATGATGACCCTCATTTTAAAATTATGGTTCTAACTTGATTTTCAATTTTCTTGGTAACAAAATTTACAACCAAATTTATCCTTTTCTAAGAAGCTTTGCAATTTTTTGAAGTTGTTACATTATGCTACAATTGGTAGACTAAATATCTACCCTACCTTATGGTCAAATTTGTCCTAAGTAAATTAGAATTTGAAATGTTTGAAATTTCCAAAAATTTCAAGGGCAAATGTTGAAAGTGTAAGAAATAGCAAGACAACATTGCCCAATTTGCTAAAAACTTTAAATTGGCAGATGTGAAAACAATGTCTAAATACATAGAATTTATAATCACATGAAATTTTTGAGATTTTTAATATAAAATGACCAAATAAAAAAAGAGTGGTATAAAGTTCCAAAAGTATATAATCTTGAAATAAAACATAGCTTCAAATCACAACACACTAGGCCATACATATTGACATCTCATCATTTTTGAAAAGCTCTTTTGAGTCTTGATTTTCAACATGCTCTTGACATGCTCTTCTAATATGTCATGGTGATCATTAAAAACAAAAGTTTTCTTTTGAACTAACCCTTGCAAAGGTCCTGACAATATTAGGAATAACATGTGTTCAAAGCTAGAAAAGTGTAACTTGAGATGTTGAAATCTCCCCTAGCCTTAAAATTAATTCAATTCTACACTTGGTTGTTGAATTTGACCAAAAGGTAGGGTATCACTAGTTGTATGTCTCCATTACTAGCTTGGTGAATTGTTGAAATTGTGGCAAAAGTTTTGGTTAGCTATTCTTTCATTTTGTGTTCTCAATTAATCATGTGATCATTGATTGTTACTTGATGCCTTTTTTGTTGCAATTTTCATATGTTTGAAATTTTGTGAAGAAATTGAAATGTCCAAGGCTATGTAAGGAAAACTCTCTTGCCTATGTTTTAAAAATGATATTAACATTCTCATCCTAGGTCTATTGCCCAAATTCATAATGTGAATATGTTTCAAATGTCATTTGTTAACAATGAGTCAATGGTGAAGTTTATTAATCAATAGTTGTTGATGCTTTGTAGATGTTTGTTGTTTTAACCAATTTGCATACAAGTCAACTACAATAAATTGTTTTTGATAGATTGATTGGTTAACAACAATTGGCCTAATGATGCTACAATTGGTTGGAAATCCTCACATTTTAAAACAAAAATGATTGAATCTACAGCAATTTCAAAGGAAGAATTTGAAAGTTCTTATGATTGAAGAGAAGTTTTGGATGATAATGAGTAAATACGTTTGTAAGTTAAAAATTATGAAACTTTCATTTGTATATGATGTTGATTTTGATTTCATTTTGAAGTTTTCAATCATAATTTCAAAAATTACTAAAGACATTATATTTTAAAATAAAATATAAATAAATAAAAATGGTTAGCTATTGCATAATCATTTACATCACTTTGTAGCAAACTAGTATTTTTTTTTAGTTTTTGAAAATTGGTTGATTCTTCCAATTCTAAAACAAAAATAGCAACCAAATTGATAATTAGAATTGTTAGTTATATGAAAAATAAATAATCGCCTATTGTTAATTAAATCCAATGTTGGTAGGTTCAAGGTATGGGCAAGTAGAGGTCCAAGTTTTATGTTTAAGTTTTGGGATATCTAGATTGGAGGTCCCACAAATTAGTTAAAACTAGATTTGGATTCATATTGTGAAATCGTCTTTTGTTGAAATTGAAACCCAAACTTGGACTAGATTGTAATCCCATTTGAAACAAGTGTAAGGTCTCTAACTATACAAGTACAAGGTTTTCTAAAAATGCAAAAACTAACCCTAAGTGTTCTATTTCAAGAAAACATAATTATAGGAGAAATTGTGGTGTTGTTTGGTGCATGCTACACCACCAAACGCAAAGAAAAAGAAAAGAGATTGCATCACTAGGACCTCAATTGTAGTTCTAACTCACGGAGCTACTATTAGTTGAGTGAACTAATAATGTTAAGTGGTTACAAACTCAATGAAAAAAAATGATGCCGGGCCTTATGGAAATACGTAATGTCACAAGAGCATTTCTTTTGTAAAGCTTGATGCATTAATTTATGCTTTGCAATGGTGCCTCGAGATACACTTTGAAATTTTGGGCAAGTGCTTTGGGTTGAAGGAAATACACGAAAACACACACGATGCAAAATGCCAATTGTGAGACCTCCAACTTCAAACACTTGAAAGTTGCCAAATTTGTTCATCCCTACTACCCCGTCATGCACAACACACCCACCCCCACCCCCCCCAGTTATACCCGGATAACTAGTTGTAAAAAATATCTTGAGATAAGTGGGGTCCTAAAGTCTGACTTGGGAAGCTGTAACATAATGTGCAAAATTAGGGTTAAATAAATAATTCTCTCGGCTGGATGGCAGGTAGCCGAAACAAAAATAAGTGGACATCTCGTTGACTTAAGAGGGTTTGTGTTATCCCAAGAACCAGATTTGTTCAAATTTGATAAGCATGGGTTTTGTGAAGGAGGAATGGGTTGGGGAATCATCATATTACCTACAAGGATCTCTCTCTCTCTCTCTCACTGCACTAGTTAGTTAGGTTAAGGTTAGGGTTAGGTTAGGGTTGGCTGAGCTGATGTAAGTTAAGTTGAAAATATGAAAGAAATTGTGCACAAAAGTCAGTCATGGCTTTTTGCACAAACACCAACATACTAGTCAGTCATATGAGGTCAGAAGATTTGATTTCTTGATGCAACCAAATAATAATAATAATATTATTATTATTAAGACTTTTGTTTTCATAAGAGTTGGTTCTCATTTTGAATTGGTGAAGTACTTAACTTTTACTTGAAAGCTAAATCCCAACTTTGCTTACCCTTAGAGCATCTCCAGCAGTGGTGCTCGGTATGTAATGTGATCTTGCAGAGTAAAATTGGATGAAGAAAAAATCCAAAGCATGTGTGGGTTTGGCTCAGGAAATTGGTTTTGGTTCTGCATAATTGCTAACTAAGTTTGATCCCTGAACCTCTCAAACTGGGTTTAGGGTTTAGGGTTTAGGGCAGTAACTTACTCATCACCTAACCACAAAAGCATCATTTAATATCTGGTTATAAAAAATTTAATAAAGAGTCCCTAATTTTTCAGAATTCTAATTTCAACCATCGAATTAAGAATTGAAAATTAAATTAATTATTGGGCACTGAGTTGTGGAACCTGAAAAAGGTACTACTACGGTATGATCCAACTGCCGATCAGTGTTTTTTCTGATTGGTCCATCATAATGATTCGTCCAGGTGGTTTGCTATTAGTAGTCTCCCCCCAGACACCCCCCCCCCCCAACCTATTTGCTGTCCCAGTTTCGGTTTTATGGGCGGGGTTGCAAAAGAGTAGTACATAACTCAAAACTTGGATGTGAAAAATATTTTCGCAGGGATCACCTACTGAGCACCACCACCGCTGGAGATGCTCTTAGGCTACTTGTGTGATTTTGGCTCTAAACCCTATAGTATAATAATAATAGAGTTGCTGCCTAAACCCTAAACCCATGGTGTCTGAACAAGATTCCTCTCTCCAAACCCAATGTTTTCAGTCTCAGATTTTCTGCTTCTGTAAATGCAGTAGTACTACAGTTTGCTTGCTAGCTAGCTCTATTGGGTGGTTTTTTTTTTTTGTTGGGTTTCCCTGGAAAAATTCATCCTTTCATTCAAAAAAGTCACCACTAATAAACACAAATGATACCTCAAGATTTATTGCCCATTGCAGTGGGTTTGATTAATTTTGTTTTGTTTTGTTTTTTTTAAAGCCAATTTTGGCAATTTTGTGGGAAATATTTTGGAAAGGGAATATTCTGTTACAAATTCTCTTTTGTATTTAAAATTAATAATTTATTTTTAATTAATTATTTTTTTCCAATAATCGTCCCAATCACATACAATATGCTATGAAAGGGTCCTTGGAATTTTTTATATTCATATTTTTATTACCAAAAAAATTGGCTAAATATACTTATTGATGATCCTCTCTCGAGTAACATCACAAAATTGGAACCAAAAAAAAAA
>Ga0209208_10008287_pt1 | contig 13881 bp, 10 predicted proteins | sample S1TSphfallax_3_FD_187694 | JGI IMG/M metagenome (GOLD analysis project Ga0209208, IMG submission 187694) | Host-associated microbial communities from peat moss isolated from Minnesota, USA - S1T2_Fd - Sphagnum fallax MG (SPAdes) (version 2) | ecosystem: Host-associated > Plants > Peat moss >...
AAAAAAAAGAAAAAAAAATTCAGCAGCACACAACAACATCGAACTTCACATAATCACAACAATCAAAATAAAAGTGTAAAGTATACAAGGGCCATGTCCTGATATTTCCAGTTTAAATCTTAGTTATTGTTACAATTCAGATTTAATTATTTATAATGTACTTAAAAGTTCATTTTACTTAACAAAAAAACAAATATTGTAAATACACCAAAGATTGCACAAGAAGGAAATCAAATGGAATAAGAAATTAACTACATCATTAAAATAAATGAAGTATCAAATAATGTGCCTCCCTAAAACCACAATGGGTCAATTGAAAATCTCTTCATTGCATACATAATTTCCCACCTGTCATCCTAATTAGAAAATAATATTGTTATTTTCCAATTCAAAAGGTGTAGTGCTGCAGAGAAAGAATGTGTCCTTTGAGATTTTCCATGAGAAAAATGCACACAAATTTGGTGCATGAATCAAATTGGAAAATTCTTTTTTTTGTCCATAGATGCAAAAGGCTTTGTCTAAACCTCTTGGATTGAGACTGTTTAGTCTCTAAATAAACAAAGAAAGAGACAAAAAGATGAGCAGCAATTTGTGCAAAACTTGTTCTCACTCAACTCTGGTTTCTAAAGCATAAACTGAGGTTGAGAAATATCAAAAGCCTGCATCCAGGGGGAAATGATTTTAGAACCTTAGAAAGAAGGGACTGTGCTTGCAGCCATTCCATGTCTCTCTAACACACGCCGAGCAGCAAGAGCTGCTGCTTCACTGGCTTTCAAACTCCCTGAAGCCATTATCTGAGCAAATTCACGGGTTATCTCTTCTTGAACTTGAGCACGGGCATTTCCCAAAGGGTCCTTTGCTGAATGTTGCAAGCTTGGGCTAGTTGCACCTGTTTGCTGCTTTTCCTCTGGATTTGAATTGCTGGATGCCAAACCTGGAAAACACCAATTTGGAGCATTAACTCATTTGTCACATGATAAGAAACTGACATCACTTAACAGTAGAAACCTTTAGCCGCTTCACCTAAGACATGCCTTCTTTCTCACATTAAAAAAACTTCAGAAAAAACTCCTCTCATGCTGGGAAAATCATGCGTGAAACATGGCATCATTACTATAGAAGGATGTTGTAAATCAGTTGGTATTATGGAATTTTCTTTGCATATCAAGACAGCTGTGTGTGTGCAGCTGTCGACTTGATGACATACCCCCTCAAGGAGAAATCCAGACAAGGTTCTAGCCTACATAAAAGTTATCAGAACAGTTTCAACTTTGACTGGAAGGTTACCTTGTACCACAGTGATTCCTTTCAACATGTTTCTTTCACCATTCATCCATGCTGCAGCAGAGGGAATTGTGGATTCAATGCAGTCCTAGTTACCCAAAGAGCACACAGAAATGAGGATTGAGATGAAAGGTGGAGAGAGAAGTCAAAAACTTACTGAGGGTTGTTGGAGCTGATGAGATTGATACTGGAGGAACAACATGGGGGGTTTCAGAAGCATTCACTGAGTGAATTGAGCCAGCAGAGGTGAGTTGCACTGCACTGGCTTCTTTGGAAGTAACAGATGGCAAGTTGACTGAGGATGGCAACTCAATGTTGGAGAAGTTAGGCATGGGTTGAGGTGATGTGATTTGCTGAGGCGTTGGGACTTGTCCCTGTCGCAATGTGGCATCGAGATTTTCAATCATTGGCACTGCAAAGCAGAAAAAAAACATTATCAATATGGGCAGACTGGTTGACACTGTCCTATTGCTGAATCCCTTCTGCTTTACCTGAAAATTAGAGAGGTCACCCAATGAACCTCCTCCTGGTTGTTGACTACCATATTCCAGGAACTTCTGAACAAGTAGGGAAAGGCAGATTGCACAGTGTTCAGCACATACAGAGAATTGAGAAATCTCAGCACATTCAGAATATGTGACAGCATCCATTCCCAGTGCATGTCAACCAAAGAGCTGGGAGTGAGAAAAATGCTGGTTGGAAGAAATGACCTCATAAAGAAAGGAGGTATAAAAACAAACACATAATCTGGACAGCCATTTATGTTAGCAAATTCACAACTGAGCACAAGTGTCCTCCTATTATGTCTTCACTGCACATGAATGAATGACAGGTAGAAACTGCAACTCATGATGAATTTAGAGTGATAAATCTGCAAGAAATTTGTAATACAGGAAATGCAAAGAGAGGCACTCACTCAGCATAACCCCCATAGGACTGCTCAAGACTTCCTCAGGCAGTCGAAGAATGTACTCTGGTATGCCAGTCCCTAAAAGGAACTGTGAAACCTCCTCTGAAAAGTTGTTGCAGTTGTGGCGCATAAGACTGTAGGTCTCCTGAGTGTATCGAGGCTGTATCTCCTGAAGATATTCCTCAAAAATATCTTGTGGGATCTGAGTATGGCCAAGAAGCATTACTTGCACTGGATTGCCATAAGAACTCTGTCCAATTGGATTATTCTGAAGGCCTCCCCCAAAATAGTACTCTTTTCCATAAACTCCTACAGCAGTGTGCCTGATCAGAAAGAAAGCACAAAAAGAATAAGAAGTTGTTGGACACCATGCATGTGACACAGACATCACAAACCAACTGAGTTTCCAGTTTCTCTTGCTATGCATGATGAATCATTGAAGATAAAATCTACACAAATATGATCCACTATAACAGCTGACAAAAATGTTAACATATAGAAAAGTGGCACACTATGAGCGTAAGTGCTGCTCTCTACAAGGACTCACCAAATTCCATCTAATGCCTTTCCCAAAAATTGAACTGAAAGCTGGCGTGCCAACCCTTGGCTCAGGTCATAGATGTAGAGTTCAACCTTTGTTCCTTCCTGATACATTGACAAACACATCCACGCTTCGCAACTTAGCGAAAGCAAAGCAGGATCCAAAAGAGGGCATGGCTGCTGTTGGAACCTAATACTCTCCTCTCTGAACTCTTTTGGTCAGATTCAATTGGCAGATGCTTTCCTCCCAGAAAGACCAAAAGCAAGACATACAAGTAGATTCCTTCAGATCTAGCATACTTGAGTCAGACTAGGGTTGCAAAATTGACAAAGAAACGAGAGGTTCCTCATGCTCTTCTTGAGCATCATGTGTGGTATCATCAACTCGCTAATGAACTTCTTCACCTCTATAGGATTTGAGATTAAGAATGATATGACAAGCAACATGACAAGGGGAACAAGACAGTGATTCCTGATTGCACAACACATTTCAAAGATGGGGGTGGAGCAAGTACCCTGATTGATTGCCGCATACAAAACACACTGCAAAAAAACCAAGTAGAAGAGATACAAAAAAACAGATGGACAGTGTGAAGAAATCAAACCTGTTCCATTCAGTTCAAAAGGCAATGCACCTCCGTCTCACAGGGCACCGATGCAGGGGCACTTCACTGCTGCGCTCAATGCAGAAAGAAATGGCAGCTTAGATCGAGCTACACAATAATACTCTTGAAGAAGAATCCACTGCAATTTCTGCTACTAAAAGAAAGCCCAAGTTCCTGGCTATGCTTCCAATCTGGGCTCAATCGATGAACTAAATGCAGAGCGCAAAATGTGAAAATAAAATAAAATCTCAAGCACAGAAATATCACGCAAATATCACAGAAGCGCAAAAAATCTGAGACTGATCATGGACAATGAAGCTCAAAACACAGAGCTTAAAAAAAAATTAAAAAAAAAACTAAAAGAAAAACAATATACACACAAACACACAAGAGTCGAGGGCAGTAACCACAAAAATGCAGAGCTTCAGAACGTATTTACCGATGCTTTTGGAGTTCGAAAGCAGCAGCAGACGGAGCAGCAGTCGGAGATTGAGCAGCGAAGGCGAGAGAGAGAGATGGCGAGCGAGAGAAGAGAGTGCGCAGCAGCGAGAGCAGTTTGAACGGAAATGAAGTGGAAGCAGTTGAGGCGGGGGGCGGGGGGTAAAATACGGAGTGGAACGCGCCAGTTTGGAACATTCTGGAAATGTCCAACTAGGTACCTAGGTAAGTAGGTACGTAGGCAGGTTAACTTCCACTCGTTTTTGGGAGCTGACTTCTGGTTTTGGAATTTACCCCCCAAAAAATAATAATTCAAAACAAAGGAAAAAGTATTTACTATTTTTTTACTTGACCCTACTACCCTTAGGGCAAAGACTAGGTATTCACTTGGGTCCTATTAAAGCTTAGGAGATTTGAACTTAGGGACCCTCATTTAGGGAGTCTAAGCATGGGGATATATTGTAATATTTAGAAAATAAATTTTAAATGGATTTTTGGGAATTTTACTTAGTTACTAACCAAACATGGGTGCTTGTTTCACCTAAGGCTTGGCAAAATCACCTCACATAGGTCCTTATTTTGGTTAATGCCCTTGTCCGAGAGGTGCCCTTGATGAACTAGCATCTACTTCTAAGTAGGTGTAAGATCCCTCCCCCTCTTAATATCCGGTTGTCCATGGATGCTTTAAGTTCCACTTGTATAGTTTGCCTTGTGCTTTATGACGAGTAAGCTTAAGGGTGGTAGTGTTCCTAAACTAGGGCCCTTATTTTGGGAACGTTGCCACTATAGAGTTTTTACCTTATTTTACAAAACTTTGAAACATAATTAGAGATTACCTTGGACCTTATGAACAGAAATAGGTGATTTTTAAATACACTTATGTAAAATTCCTATTAACTTTGGACTTTATTAAAACTCGAAGTGCCCTTTGGACTTAAAAGCTCTGGAAAGTAGGTAAGGGGTAGAACAAATTTGGCCATGTCTACTACATATGACAATTTCAAAGAAAACAAATCCTCACAATAATGTGGTGACTTTGGCAAAAGAAGAATTATGAAAACTCAAATATTTCACCATGCAAAAATGTAACCTTCAAAAAATCCTCTAAACCAAACCAAAATCTTTCAAGATATTATAACTTTATTACTAATCTCAAGTTTCAACACAAGCCAAAATATCATCTTTCTAAAAGCCTCTTACAAAAATAGACTTATTACATACATAGGGGCCCAAATCCCTTAAGATACTATACTCTATCTTGAATCTAAACACAATATCCTTGTCTTGGTGAGCAAGGCCAACAAAAACACCAAACATGACATTGACCTTGTGTTATGATGTATTTTGCTTTCCTTGGGGAGGAGGGCACCCCTTTGAAAGGGAAGGTGGTGGTGGTGGTGGTGGTGGTGCTTCTATGGAAGGATCCGGAGTTTGGAATCTGTTACGCAACTGCCCTGCATGATGATGTCATGTGGGTGTACAAAGCCAATTATTGTAGTTTGTGACTTGACAACTAGTGTTGGGCGGTTTTTTGAAAATGTTGTTTTTAAAGATTTTTTGTAATGGTCTTTTGTAACGATGATTCAACTTCTTTCAAGCTAACTTATGAAAATCCAACATAGATTTTAATATAATTAGTAGCATATTAGGCCCACCTTTGACATGGTGTGCCCAAAACATGACTTTACAAATGGACATGCTAGCTACAAGGCAAAACAAGAAACCTTGAAAATCAATGTAGAAATCAAAATGTTCAAATTACAAACTTCATCTTTGACATATGCAATTACTTTTGTCAAGTAAACCAAAAGAATCCAACAAAGTTTTTACTTGATATGTCATGGCTACACCTATAATGTTATGTACCTCAAATTTCAATTGTCACATGGGTGCACTAAAAAAAAAATTTATAATATGTAACCACTCAATTTGCAACTACATATGACTAAATGCAACTGCCTATCATTTGCAATTTTGTTTTGTCATTTTTACAACTAGTCACCATCTTTTAAAATTTATGACTATTTTTGTGACTATGGTGCGACTATTAAATTACACATCCTTTCATATTGATTAGCTTTTAGGATTTTTCATCCAATAATAGGCTCTTATGTTTATTTAGTTGCAAAATTAGTTACAATTTGGTTATTTATTATGGTGTGTTTACACATTTAATGTACATTAAAGTTTTGTGGACTACATTAAGGGTATACTATATAGATTTTATTCAATGTATATTAAACATATATTAAGCTTATTTAACATACTAAAATGCATTAAAATTATATTCAAGGTGTATTTAACATATTTGACATGTATTCATGGTATGTTATGATATTTAGTTTGTATTCAAAATATATTAAACATATATTTGACCATATTATTGACATATTGGATTGAATACAATATTTATTAAAGCATGATTAAATTATAGTAGCAAGGTCATGTGAATATGATATAATTGTTGTATCAAATGAACATCACTTATTGATAAATTATTAAATAATTCATTAGTTAGTATAAAGTATGAACAAAATAATTTTTTTAAATAATTTTTTTATATTTAACTAATACCAATTAATTAGCTAAACAGTTATTATTTATTAGTTATTTAAAAACAGATTAATCTACAAATATGAAATATATTTAGTTAATTAAAAAATACTTAATTTCTATCAACAAGTCAATTAGTTTATAAATAAATAATCTATATTTAATATTTATCAATCAATGTTTTGTCAGTAATATTATTTAATATTTAATTACACTGAAATAACTAATTATTCTAAATAGAGTTTTCACATAATAATAATTTGATTAGTACTTAATTAATCAAGAGGTATGGTTAATAGCTAATGATTACTAATTAGTAAATATTCACCTAATGAAAAATAAATAATAAATTCCTCACAAATTAATTTTTAAATTTTTTACTTAATAAATAAATAATATTCATAATATATATTTTATTATTTAATATTTTACTATTTAAGATTTCATCAATGTAAAGTAGGAATTATTTATTATTTTACGAATATTTATTAAACTATGTGATAATTAATATTTACTAATAAAAAATTTGGTCAATAACTAATAATATTAATCATCTATTAATGGTTTATTTAAACTGAATTAACATCTAATAATTAAGTTAATAAATTACAAATTTAATCATTTATAGTTAAGATTCAGGAATTGCCAATGAATTAATAATAATTTTTAGATAATCAATTAAAACCTAATTATTTTCTATTGAATTAGTTGATTAGTGGCAATTTTTTAAAAAAATATTCAGAGGTAAATTTTTTATTTATTTAAGTAATTGAATAAATATAAAACTATTATTTTATAAGTAATTTCCAAATAATTAGATATATTAAAAAATTAAATGACTAATTTGTGACTTGATTAATCAATTAGATTTTTTTTTTTCTTGAAATAATAATAATATTTTTTCAATTATTATTATGAACCAATTGATTAGTTATTGGAAACCATGAAAGAATAATGATCAATGTTAGTTCTAAAATTAAAATAATTAAAAAAAAATGTAGTAAATAATTTTGTAAGTGGGTGGGTAAATAGGTAATTAGCTATTACCTAATTAATTAATTTATTTATTTATAAAAATCTATTTTCTTCTATAATTTACAAAATTAAAAACAAGCAAAAAATTTGTGGCAAAATCATTTTTAATTGCAATTGAATTTACAAATAAGGTGGAACTAAAAGGTTTAACCAATATGTTTTGTCTTCTAATGTCATATTACGAAGTATATAAAAAAGGTGCCTTTCTTTGGATTTCACATTAAAAATCATTTGTCATTTGGGATGAGTTGAAAGAAGTGTAATCATAGAAGCAAAACATAAAATAAACATGGATACTTTTATTCACCTACTTTTCTACCTTCCTACCCATTTACCTACCTTTTTACTTACATTGTTACGAGGATAAGTAAATAAGTAGCTTAAGTAGGTATGTATATTAGGTAAGTAGGTATTTTTTTTATGCACAAACCTACCTACCCACCTATGTAAATAATTATTAATTATTAATTTATTTATTTTCCAAAATTCAATCATATACCACATGGCAACTTTTATTCAATGTGCCACATGTCAAAATTTCCTTTGTCCAAGTGTGATAATGTAAGTAGTTGAAATTGGGTCATGTTGATTTTTTCACATTATATATTGTATAAAATCAAGTATTAAAAACTTCCAAGTTTTTTGACGTGGCAAATTATGATTAGAGAATGTGTTGAAATCTATGGCCATCCATAATGGATGACCTACATTAATATTTCAATAATAATTTTTTTTCCAAAAAGTTATTATGTTGATAAATGGCAAATATTGGTAGGGTTATGTACTAATTGCAAAAAAAGGTGAATAGTTGCAAATATTATACACTAGTTAAAGCATGGAAGTGTATAGTTGATTGTATACTTCATCCATGGGAAATGTGTTGATATCACGTTAAGTTATCATTTGTGACTAAAGGTTTAATGTGACTTCATTTATGCAATTAAGAAATTGTTGAGTTACAAAGTTGATTGCAATTGTTTTTTAGTCACAAATTGTAGTCGCAAATTGGCATTTTTCTACTAGTGATGGGCTCCCATAAGATGTTAATGAAATTCACAACCATACCAAAGGTATCATAGCCCATAGTGCACACCAAATGTCCAAAGGTTAAATGAACATGTAAAAGAAATAAAAGATGCAACGATCAGGATGATACATTTTTCCTTGGTTTTTCTCACCATATTTGGGAGCATTTTAGTCACCATTTGGTGATGGGATGGGAACTATACATGTCCACATTGTCACTAAACCAAATGTTGTAACCACATATTTTCAATAGAAGATAAAAATTGATAAACCTATGTAACATATAGAACCAAGTCTTCCAAAAATGTTTGTTGCAAGGGATTTGATTTATTGTAAGGTTTTTGGTTGCCCAAAAAAAATGATTTGAAAAGGGGTGTCAATTTTCCTTTTTTTCTAAGCTTGTTTTTCATTTTGGTTTTCTATAACCATTTAAAACAAAAACAATTCCCATTTTCTTGTATAGGTCTAGATATTCATGACAATCATGTTTTTCAAGCACTTGCGCCATGGTTATTATTGTAGCTTAAATGCCCTTACTATTTTCCCTAAATATCAATGTGTTCCAAGTGAATAAGGTGACAAATAAAACATTGCATCATTTGTGGGTTACAAATGTTCACTGTTGTATCATTATTCACCACAAAATAAGTCCAATAGGTTAATGATTGATAACTATGCGAACATGCACTTTGGTTGGTCAATAACTTTAAAGATAAAATCTCCCGAGTTGCATTTAGGTCGACATTTGATGCTTCTTGTGATCCAAACTCAACTTTAAATTGAAACATAAAATGAATGTCATCTTCTTCATCACATGAAATTATTGTTATAATTTATGTGTCATTCGTGCAAACAATTATAAACATCCTTATATGGACTTTGTTCTATCAACTAATATTTGTAAGAAAATTAGAGAAAACATAAAGCTTACACTTATTGGAATTCAATGGCATCTTCTTCCTCACCAATTGTTATTAGAAGCAGTTGAACATGGCAAAACCCTTAGTAAGAAAAACAAGTCACAAATTTCTTGCTAAAAGAAGATATCCACAATGTAGATATTGCAAAGAGGACAAAGAGGTTGAAACCAAAGTTCTTGAATCATACTATAGTTGTCAAATCAACAAGGTCCAAATGTAATTAGATGATTATAACAAGCCATTGACCTTCATTTGGAACTATCAAGCACCTTTGACATAAAACCCTCAATACATCCTTGAAAACATAGCACACCATATGATAAACAAGGAAAAGTACTTGCTTCAATTTAACAAATATAAGTCATCTTAATTTTACAAGCTATGAAATGTTGCAAACTTCACAAAAATGCTTGAGAACTTTTATATTCATCCCTCTTTCAATCCAATTTCAATCTCCTTTCTTTTTCTCCACAAAGGCAAATGAAAGTTGCACAATTATTAGTAAAATTTGAAAACTTTTCAAAAGGAGTTTATTTAACCCACATTCACATCCTATACTAGGACTACCACATAATAAATTTCTTTCACAAGATTAAATGCTCTAAGTTAAAAAATGTCATCTTTACATTATTATTTAGACTCTTCACTTGGAAACATTTCTCACTCACATCTTTTGAGCAATCAACATTGTTTTCAAAACATAATGTGCAAAACAAAGTCCAAACACCTAGAATTAAATTCTTAACTTTACATCCAAATCCTCCTTTATTATTCGGCATCCTTTTATATATCCAAAAAGAAAATCTACTTATGGGAATCACATACATATGTGTTACATTCTACACACAATAAAAACCAACACCTCAACCTTCAATTTATCTTTAAACTATGGGAGTGTTATTAATTATTTTTCACAATGTAACTTTTGGATAGGGTTTTTCAATGTGGGATCCCATGCCAATTTGCATCCTTCAAGAAAAACATATATATCACCTTTTCTTTATACTTTTTGAGTGTATTCCATTTAATACACAATCCTCTATCTACACAACAATCCACAAGGAGCAGAATGTGGGCATTCAAAGCCAATGCTTTGATATGCAATGCTTATTTTATTTTGCGATCTTCAAATGCCTACACTTTCCACTTTTCATATCTCGCAACTTTATAACAAGAACTTGTCCTTTAGACAAAAAAATGCACTTGTTTCATTACACAAATTATACATATGATCTTGGATCATTTATTTGTCACAAACAAGTCCTTTTTTGATATCCCATTATTTTTTCACATACACATTAGAAAAGCTAACCTACCATCAACATCAAAAACTTATTAACTTCATTGGTTTATTCAAAATTTGCACCAAATTTGTTATCTCATGGGTTTGTGTGGTTGAAATATTTCATCCTACTTATACATGTTTTAAATGCATGTCACATGACATTTGTGTGTAAAAAATTCATGAAATAATGATTTTCACACAATTTCGATTATCAAATTGTGGGATGGGAAGCTTGTGATGAAATCTATTGGAAAAAACTTTTCAAGCATCTATTCAATCTTTTCAATGTCACACACATTTCTTCCTCAAAAGAACTCTCCTGATCACATCCAATTTAGAATCATAATCTTTCAAATCCAAAGGAATGATCCACAATCCTTTTTTATCCTTTTCTAATCCCCGTTCTCCCATACCACACAAAGTCTACATGCCTTCCATAAAAATAGGCCTTCCTTATTCTTATATTAATCCTTCCACACATCCTATTAGTTGGTTGGATATCAATCCTTATCAATCCTAAAAATTTGCACATGACTGGTGGATTACCATCAACCATTTATTTAACTAACTCATTAGTTTCATGCTTTAGTAAAATATGGTAACTTATTACCACTAGTAATCTTTTAGTTACTAGGATGCCCAAGGCCATCACTAATCCCTTGCTTTGTATATCAATAATTTTTAAACAAAACACAATTTGTTTAGAACATTGGAGAAAACACTAAACAAATCTTCTAGCATTATTATGATTTCTTACTTCCACTTTCCAAAAAAACATTCTCGAACCACTATTGTTGAATTGTTGTTCATGTGCATTTCATTACAATTAAAGGAGTTTTTCAAACTCTTGGACCCAATAATGGTAAGAATTGAAAAAGATGTTGCTACACAAGGGAATTTGTGGATATAACATTTGAATAATCTATGATTCCTTCACATACCCAAGTTGTTGTTGCATCCATCACAAATTTAATTGTGGAGACATGATTATTTTATATTTGTCAAATTTTACTCACTTTGACCACAAATTGTACAAACAATGTGGTAAGAAACCCAAATATCTATTTGTTTGTTTGTCCATTTGTGTTTTGATCATCACACTTCTTAGAGGTAAAGAAAGCCATTGCAAGTAAACAAAAACAAACATAGTCTAGGTAGGCACAACAATGGTTAACATCAATGACAATGAATTGGAGAAGGAAAAGGAAACCTATTATGACGCCCTCCCAAGCCCCTTGTTAGACTCAAAGATGAGTCTAATGTAAAAAATAACGAAAAGGTGAGGGGCTTGGGGCACGCTCCCCAGTTCTCAACACTTTAAAAGGGTAGAGGGGCGTGTTGGAGCTTCGGGATGGGACTAGGAAGAGTGACAAGCAATCTATTCATTCACTCGGTTTTGCATCCAACCAATCACAAGTTGGTTAGTACTATGTTGCAACACCTTTGGTGTTAGGACAAGCCACAAGCGACTTTGGATTCACAAGACTCACCACGGCCCGGACTTGGGGGAAGCCACCACCTTCCCCCATATAGTATTCTTAGCGCCTCTTTGCTAGGTCCCCATCCAAATGGCTTTTTTGTCCCGAGACTCCCAAAAGGGAGTCCCGAAATTGCCAAGGTTGGACTCCTGCAAATTTGTGGGGCCATAACTTCTTGCTCAAACCTTCGATTGGGATGAGGTTTGAAGCAAAGTTATAGCTCTCATTGAGAGCTTTCCACGGTGTATCGCACTCTATCTGCATGCACGGAAGTCGGGTCGATTCTTGACTTTTTGTGGTCGGGAGTCAAATTGCCAGTTTGACTCCCGACCTTTCTTTTTGCCATAACTTGTGTTGTAGATGTCCAAACGGGTCATGCGAGCCCATTTTAGACATTTAAACTTCAATAACTTTCCAATGATATAAAGAACTTCTCAATGCGAGGTGTTTTGACCTCTGTCATCGCTCTCTGAAAGTTCAGGGGTGCACTGGGACTCTAACTCCCAAAAGGAGAGCTCACTTAGGAGTCTGAATCTTCCTTCTCACACTCTTCTTGGCCCGCGCCCTTGAGACCCTTTTGCCTTGGTCTCACGACCAAGGCTAGGGTTGCGACATATTAAAGACATATGGGTTTAGTAGAAAAAGAAAAAAATACAAGGTGGGTATGAAAGTAAACATGTACTTGCAACACATGATGACCATTGTGATGAGAGCTTAGATGAACACCATGATGATGATCATAAGGAAAACAACGATGTAATAGAAAACTTGATGATGGTGATGTAACAAAAACCTTGATAATGTAATTGCCAACAATTTCAACAATGTTTCATTTTCACTCACAACAACCACTGCAACAAAAGTTTTTCACTTATAACAACAATTGCAACAAAAACAAAACAAACAAGGAGGAGAATAATGCTTTGTTTTTGCTCACAATAATCCCTATGAGAAAAGTTTTCCATTCACAACATTCATCGCAACAAAAATGAAATAAACAATGAGGAGAAAGGAAAGCAAAAAGTAAGAAGGAAGGGGTCGCTATCACACAAAAAAAAAGCTTGCCATGAAAGGAGGGATGGAATGTGATGTGTGGCAAAAGGAACAAGAATTCTAAACCTTAAGGTTGAAAACACAAACCAAAACCTTGAGATTTTTAAAGGTACCCACTAGTGCAAGGTCTAAAAAATATTGTGAAATCAATGGTCATCAAGTTTTGAGGTTGAACTTGAATCCTAGGATGGGGCATGTCTTAGGGTAAGGTCCTTGTCTAAGTATTTAAATAGAGATCAAGGTTAGGGTAGGGTATTCAAAATTGGAACCAAAATCGTTGATTATTACTTGCTATCTACAGAACCACCCAACACTAGTGACAACTACATAATATTTGACATTTTCATAATTTTCGGCCCCTGAACAAAAGTAAAATTTGCACTGCCATGCATGGATAGATGAATGGTGGGAGGATATCAAATGAATAAAGTGTAATGTTCCCCCCTTTATAACCATTTTGTACCAAGGAGGGTTTGAGTATAGACTTGTTCAGATTTGAGGCTCTTGTCATGAGGCCAATGATAATTTGAGTGGAGGAGCTGAAAATTTGAAAGGATCTATATTCAGACCCTTTGCATGTGTAAAGGAATGGGTTTTATTTTCCATGTTTTCTTTATCTTTTTGCGCATGAAATTTGAACAAAGAAACTTCCAAACTCCAGAAGGCTGAGTTGACAGCCCTTCACTAACAACACACTTTAAGTGGCTCCAAAAAACGGTGCAAAAATGTTTCAAACATTCCACTGAAGAAATGT
>Ga0209208_10008288_pt1 | contig 13870 bp, 14 predicted proteins | sample S1TSphfallax_3_FD_187694 | JGI IMG/M metagenome (GOLD analysis project Ga0209208, IMG submission 187694) | Host-associated microbial communities from peat moss isolated from Minnesota, USA - S1T2_Fd - Sphagnum fallax MG (SPAdes) (version 2) | ecosystem: Host-associated > Plants > Peat moss >...
TTGATGTGTATGTAGAACCTACTGTAAGAACTCATCAATTCAGGACCCATCCACAAATCCTTGAAGAAGAGAGAAGACTACTGACATGTAGTCATACATACCAGAGTGCTGCTGTTTTTGATTGTGAGGGATTGTTTTAGAAAAATAAAAGGAGGCACACGAGCGCTGATGGAGATGCAAACACATATCAGAAGAAGATGGAAACGATCATCACACTGGAATTTGAGGGGAAAAAAAAAGGGGGATTGTCAGAGCAAGCGAACCGTCTTTGTCAATTGGGAAAGATGCAAGCAGCTCATGGCTCTCATCTATCGGATTCTCAAAGGGTGTCAAATTCTTCTTATAAAAATGCCGATATGCCAACACATTCGCTGCCACTGTCAGAGCTCCCATCACTCCCACCACCTTCGTTGCCGTCACCAAAAGCAGCATCGGTGACATTTTCTTCTACAAGCAAAAAAGCTTTCTCCTTTCCCCCAAAATATTTTCCACTCACAAAATAAAAAAACAGACTCTCCCCTCTCAGTCTCTCCCTCCCTCACTCCCTCCCCCTCTCCCTCTCTTCTTCTCTCACTTCCTCTCTCTCCTTTCTCCTCAAAGAACCACCCCACTTCTTCCTCCTCCTCCTCCTCCTCCTTGCCAATTCCTCGAATTCCTCAACATCCTTACCAAGATTGAGTGTTCCTCAACAAGCGAAGCCAGAAGCCTCTCGGAAGGTTTTCTTCTCACCCTTGTGTTTTAGGGTTTTGCAGGGTTCGTGACGCAAAATTGGGACCTTTTTGCGTGTGTGGATTTTTGTTGCTGTGTGGTCCCATGTGATTAGGGGCTCTCCAGCGGAACGCCATCGCATCCTCCACACTACTGTGATCGTCGAGTGGACTACATACACATCATCTGGTATGTTCTGTTTTTCTGTTTTGAGATTATTCTGCCGTCAAAAGTTGTGATGCTGGACAAGCTTAGCTTTCTGGATGTGTTTCAATACTCGGGCGTTTTTGTTAAGTTCATAAATCGAGTGCGAAACTTGTTGAAGAGGGCGAGATGGTTCGTGGGTGAAGATTATTGGGGGAGTCACACATGCTAAACCCTAAGCAGGAAGAAGAACCTGCAGGTCTCACTCACACTAGATAATTTTTCTGTTTGAGATTTGTTTTCCATTGAGACGAATCTTCTTCTCACAAGAAACTCATTTTCTTGTGGTCTGTTGGAAGGTGCTGATTGCAGAAATCCATTCAAAAACTATTCTTCTTCTGGTCCGTTGGAAGGTGCAGCTGATTGATTGCAAAAAAATCCATCACAATAATGGAGGGACTCCAGCCAACAACAGAAGAAGCAAATGTACCAGAGGTTATGGCAACTATAGACCTTGGCTTGGAGCAACATCAAGTCATTGCAATTCATGCCAAGGAGGAGCAGCTACTATCAGATGCCTTGATTGACTTGAAAGACAAATGCATGCAGGTTCTGGGTGCACACCTGCTCCGACATAGCTTACCCTTAGAAGAAGATGCTGATACAGACCTCCTAGATGAAACCTTGTCAGATGTAGAAGAAGAAGAGGAAATCAATGGTGCTGCCCCACCAAAGAGGCAAAAGTAGTCCACAGTCTTCAGTTCTTCCAGTTGAAATTAGCTAATTGTGAGAGTTCTACTGGGAGAATCTAGCTAGTGCACAGCCCTCTGTGTTTTGTTGGAAATTCTAATTTTCACACCTTGATTGTTCTTCTAGATGCAGCCAAGCATAGCATGCTGGAAACCCAAGAAATTGTTTCATTTGTCTGTGACAGGAGTGTCATGATTCTGCTGAAATGCAAAATGTGAAGTTAATTTGCAGATTTTTTTGTTGGCACACTGTGGATGAAACTGTTTTTACTCCTCATGGCCCCAGAGGATCTTGCTGTGGCAAGCAGCCTGACCCACCTCTTTCTAAGTTGCTTTGGAAAACTGGGGATGGAGGTTGAAAGACTGAACCCCTATTGTTAGTTCTACAGTTATGAAGAGCTTTTCTCCAGGTCTCTTTTTAATCTGGAAGCCCCCTGGTCAAACTTGTGCTCCTTGGATCCAGCTTGGTATAATCTTGCAGTCTGTTGCAGAATAAGAGAGAATATTCATGTCATTTAAAGATGATCCAAGTGATTGACAATCTATGCATGCTCGTTAAAGGATTTGATCTTGAGCTGCTGCTTCATTGGTTTTCCTGTTCTCTTTTTGGTGTCTTGGTTTTCCCCCTCTGGTCTGGGAAGGTTGGGGCTTCTGAGTGTATTTGTGTTTATGAGATGTGAAAGCATCCATGATCTTTGCCTGAATGGGTTAGGATGGACATTCTGAATTGGTTTTTGAGTTGCGGCAAACAGAGATCCTATGGGTCAAGGTGACACTCTTGGCAAAGCTTCAAATTATGGTACGTTGATATTCCTGCAGTATGTTCATACTCCTGCAGTATTCTTTTGTTTTCTTTGTTGAGAGAATACATGGGGAAGTCTCCCCAAGAGCTTTAGGAGTAATTACAAGAATACAAGAAGTGGTAGGAGAAAACTATATGCTCTGCTATTATGTAGGAAGTCCAGAAGTCTGCCTTTAGATGTCCCTTCTGACTCTCTCTGCTCCACAGGCAATCATGTTCCCAGTCACTGCCAATTGCAAAACATGGCTCCCCAATATGCAAGCAATTTGCAAATGAATAGCCTCCAGTACTGGCACCTACCTCCTGCCTTGCCCTCACCTGCAAATGCCACACAGCCAATGAAACCATGTCCAATAACAGTTGCTTGCAATAGCTGGAAAGTTAGAACTCATTTGGGCCAGTACAGGATTTGGCTTGTTCATTGCTCTTTCAATTAGATTCCAATACAGAAATTCAGGCCTCTATCATTTCCACTCCAGCTAGAAGGTGGGGAAATATAATGTAACCAAATTTGCAGCTTCTGGTTCCCCTATTTTGAAATAAGAAATTGTTAAGGCACAAAGGAACTATGCTGTACCTACCTCTGGAAAAAGCTCCCTGAGAGTTGCTCTCATGACTTTGGCCAGGCTAGCTTGGCTGAAGCCTGGAGAGTCAGCAAAGAGACCACCTCCACCTGAGGTGTAGGTGTGAAACATGACATGTGGTATGCATTCCTTACCAGATCTCAACAACACCTCACAGGCAGTGCTTCAAACTTTAAATTCTCTTCAGCTACCTGCTTGAAAAGATGCAACAAGATATCAGTGAGTATAATGGTTATGATGGTGTGCATGGCTTCTGCAGAGGACAATAGCAAGACACACCATTGTGGTAAACAGAGATACAGGACATCTGATATTTTGGAATTGAATTCTGAAGGTTTGATTATGGACATAACTTCATAATATCCAAACACAAAAATTCAGTCATGTTGGATTCTATACATGTAAGTTGGCCATTTGCCTATGAGAGCACAGTTACTGGTTCCTCTGGGCACATAGACACCCATAGTTCAGAGTGATCCATTGCAAGTAGCAATTGAAGGTATACCAGTTATGCCATGCAGAATCACACAGCCTTCACCCTAGTCTTGGTCATCCATTAATGGCATTAAATTTGATTCCAACTTTGACATAAAAGTGAAAGTTTAAAAAATATTTGTGGATTTAGAAAATAATACCACGGAATGTTCATCAAATATCACATCTTGATTATAAAATGATTTTTGTATGGCTAGGTTATATAATTTATAACCTTTCATTTTAATATTTTCACCATATCCAAAAAATACACATCGAATGGATTTGAACTCAAGTTTTCTTCATGTATCATCAAGGACATATGCATGGGCAAAAGCAATGCATATGAACACTTTGAAATGATGAAGAATAGGCTTTCTACCCTTCCAATATTCATATGGAGTTTTCCCACCAAGGGTTAAGGTATAAGATTGATTTTGAAGATAATATGCTGTAGCAATGGCTTGTCCCCAAAAAGATTTTGACAATTTGGTTGATTGCAACATACTTCGAGCAAATTCCATTAAAGTCCTATTTTTTCATTTGGAAATTCCATTGTGTTTTGGGGAATAAGAATTTGTAAACTATAATTCCATGTAATTCACAAAATGCATTAAAAGCTCTAGATGTAAATTCACCACCATTATTATAGTGAAGCATTTTGATTTTCTTATCAATTTGATTTTCCACAAATGTTTTATAAGCTTGAAAATGGCAAAGACATTTAAATTTTGGTGAACGAAGTAAACAATAATAAATCAAGACTAATCATTAATGAAAATAACAAAGTACTTGGCACCATCTTGAGTTGGTGTTTGCATTACGTTCCTTTGTAACCAAAAAGAAAGGAGTACACAAACCATCTCTTGATTACAAATCCTTATTCATGTTACAATGTTCGCAACTCATTTCCTGTCAAACATGTAGTGTCACAACACCTTGGTTCTACAATCCTATAGTATGTGATTCTCCATACCATGAGAAGTTTTTAGACCGTACATGCCTATTAACCTCTCCTAAATTTGATATAGTAGTAATGTTCAATTGTTGCTAGGAACAAATTCTTGTATTATGAGTTAATAGGGTTTGGTTTGAGGTTAATGCTTTCCATGTTCAGTTGGTCTATTATGAGCTGCTAATCCATCCCCCTATCACATGAGATAATGCGGAGAAATGTTTGGTCTAGCCTTTAGAAACAATTCGACTTTTAGGTACGAATCCATAATTAAACAAGGTATGCTAAGTTGGTTTGTAACTACTCAAGAAAAACAAAATTTTGTGCAGAATATGGATCTATGGATATTTACTATAATTTCTCCCATCCTATTATTCTTTCACACACATTTTGTCCAGCCCAAGGATACCCATTAAGGATTTTGGCTCCCACTTTTTTAGGCGTCATCAACCGTCAACATCAACCCTTTATAAGTCCTATTTTTAATGAAAACATAGAGTTCGCCATGATATAGTTATTGGCGCAGTGAGAAACAACACAACAACTATAGATTTCTATAAGTTCTTATTTTTACACGAGCTGCAATAGTCTTAATAAAAACAAACCTCCCCCTTCGCCTTCAAATTCCCCTTCCTATTTTGGTCCAACAACATTTTATTCCCATCTCCTTTGCATGTTTGAAGTGCCCTTGGCCACCCATTGTCTGGTGCCAACCTATTTCACATGACACATAAACACCAAAGTTTCCTATTCATAGCCATTAACTATTGTAACTTTAGCCTTGGGTTCATGACCAAAGTAAGGGCTTGCAAGGTTGCAAGCCAAGAGGGAAGCCTAAGAGTCACATTTCATGTTCATGAGAGTGTAGGAAAGTGTGAGGGAATAACCTTCACATTCCCAAGGAAGCTTCCGCTTTGGGAATTGGAGTCTCGATGGACTTCTGAATTTTTAGAAAGCGATTGCAGGGGTCAAAATTCAATGGATTGAGGAGTTACTTATATCATTGGAAAGCTATTAAAACGTAGATGTCTAAAATGGGCTTAAATGATCCATTTGGACACTTTAAACACAAGTTGTCGCCAAAAGAAAGGCCACTAAAAGTCAAGAATCGCCTTGATTTTCTTGTGTGTAGGTGGCATGTGACATATCGTTGGAAAGATCTCAACAAGGGCTACAACTTTGCTTTAAACTTCATCTAAATTGGAGGTTTGGACGCAAAGTTATGAGCCCCTAAAGTCATGGGAGTCCTAGTTATGAGAATCTTGAGACTCTCACTTGGGAATCCTGGGACAAAATGACATTTGGGTGTTAGTCTCGTGTCCAGGCACAAAGTATACTATAAGGGGGAAGGTGGTGGCTTCCCCCAGGTCTAGGTCATGGTGAGTCTTATGAGTTTGAGTTTGCCCGTGACTCATTTTAGTATCAATAATGCTTCAACTATGCATTAATTAACTTGTTGTTTGGTTTTGTGCAAGTTTATGTGAGTGAGTGATTGTTTGTCATTCTTCTTGGTCCCATCTTGGAGCTCCAGCACACCCCTCTACCCCCAAACTGCTGTGAGTTAGAGAGCATGCCCAACTTTTTATTTTTTCGATGTTTTCATTTCAAATTCACATTTGAGTGTATCATGGAGTTTGGGAGTGTGTTAGTAACAAACAATGATGATATAAATTTCGTCACCCACACGAAGAAAGTTGATGGTGGCTCAAAACAAAACCTAAACCCTAAAACGAACTAGTCTTCACACTATAAAAATCCAAGTGACTTTTTAATAAAAAAATTATGTAAAAAACAAATATATGTTTATCACATTTCATACTTTTATTTGATTTTAAAAATTATATTATATATTTTTCATATCATAATTGTACTAACAAAAATTAATTTAGATATGTAATATATCTCACTTAGTCACATATAATGTTTATAAATGGATCATAGTTTAACTTTAAAAATAGTTAGCCTATTCAATAAATAATTTACATTGCCTACTTTTTTTCCAACTAATTATTAGGTGGCATTCCTCTAGTTCCTTCACCACCATTAATGTTGCAACCTATTGGCCCAAATATTCCTACACAATCTGTTACTTCTTTCCCAATGGACCTTTCTTCAAATTCTGTCCCATTTGATCTTAATGATATATATGAAATTGCTCCAAATTTGGATGATGCCAATTCCTTCATGACTCCACAAGTAGCTTCCACTCAACCACTTAAGACCTCACAACAATCAACAAAAGGTCGATTTCTTTCCACAAAGTACCAAGATATGGAATTCACATGCAAATATAATAATTTCTTTGCACAAGCATTTGCATCTCATGTTGATGACCCAACCTCAATTTTTGTTCTTCTATTAACACACAATGGTACACAATGGCAAGTTGCTTTGGATGCTAAATATCAATCCCTAATCTTTAACAATACATGGAGGTAAAAGGATTCACCTCCGAATCGGTTTGTGGGTACTTGCAAATGGCTTTTCAAGCACAAGTATCATACTAATGAAACCCTTGCAAAATACGAGGCTTGACTTGTGGCTAAATTTGTGGCCAAAGGGTTTTCTCAAGTTAAAAGGCTTGATTATGGTGAGACATTTTCTCATGTGGTCAAGATTACTTCTTTTCACATTCTCATTGCATTAGCTGCCATTTATGATTATCATACTCATCAAATGGATATCTAAACAACTTTTCTTCATGATCGCCTCAATGAAAAAAAAGTTATGCAATAACCACCAGGTTATGTAGTTGTTACTCAAGAGACTAAGGTGTGTTGATTATTGAAAGTTGTTTATGGTTTGAAACAAAGTCTTCATATGTGGTATGAACAGTTCATCACTCATCTTTTGCATATAGGATATAACAAGTGTAATGGAGATCCTAATATTTACATTTGAAGAACAAAAGATGGAATTTTCATCCTTCTTGGTCTATATGTTGATGATTTGGTGATTGTTTCACCTAACTTGGCATACCTTGAACAATTTAAAGCTAAATTGGTCAATGAATCTATTATGACCGATAGTGATGATTTATCCTATTGCCTTGATATTCAAGTGATGCAAAATCCATTTTAATCACATAAGACAAATACATTTTGGATATTTTTACACAGTTTCACATGAGTGATTGTAAACATGTTTCTACCCCCATGCCTTCTAAAACTAAGTTCACAAAAACAATGAGTCCCATTAGTCCTACTGAACAACTTGACATGCAAAATGTTCCATATGCAATTATTGTTAACAAACTTATGTACTTAGTTACTAATATTCAACCAGACCTTGCATACATGGTTAGTCATTACATTCAATTTATGACCAATCCCATTGGGTTACTATCAAATGAATCCTCTTTTACTTGAAACATTAAAGTACTTGGGGAATTTTCTATTTTGCAAATGCTAAACAAGAATTCCCTCAAGGTTGGACAAATGTTAATTAAATTGGAAACCCTAAGTCTCGTAAATCCACCTTTGGGTATGTTTTCTTACTTCGTGGGGGGGCAATATCATGGCAAAGTAGAAAGCAAGCAATAATTACTTTCTCATTTACTAAATCCAAGTATATATTTGCTGCTTTAGCTATAAAAGAAGCCATGTGGCTTCATCAATTATTCAATGATTTAAGATTTCCATAATCAAAACCTTTATCATTATATTGTGATAATCAATCATGTATCACCTTAACTTTAAATCCTTGATTCCATGATTGCACCAAACATATTGAAATTCAATATCAATTCCTTTGAGAAAAAATGGAAAATAGGTAGCTTGAATTACTTTATTGTTCCACTGAAAACATGTGGGTTGATGTTCTCACAAAGGCACTTCCAAAGCCTAAGCATGACATATGTTGTGATACAATTGGAATTAAACAATCAACAAAATAGTTTTAAACATTTTCATTAAGGGAGGGTGTTGGATGATAGTTCAACCTTTAAATTAAATTATACATAACTTTCTATTCTCACAAAGGCACTTCCAAAGGTTAAGCATGACATATGTTGTGATACAATTGGAATTAGACAATTAATAAAATAGTTTTAAACATTTTCATTAAGGGAGGGTGTTGGATGATAGTTCAACCTTTAAATTAATTTGTACATAACTTTCTAGAAAGCTTTCATGAATAGTCAAACTTTCATACCCTATCATTGATTCTTTTACTTGTTCAATTTGGTGATACAGTGAAACCTGCTTGGATTGAACACCCCTATGTTCAATTCAAAGTGTTCATAGTAAAAATTGGTGTTTTATTGGGTTTTGTGAAAGAATCGATCGATTGTCATAGTCTTAGACGTTTACATTCGATGTTTTACAAGATGCTTATGCATTTGTGACAACAATGGAGTGACTTCATCCAACCGCTCAGCTGCTATAAAATTTGAAAAAATTTGAAGTGTTTTTAATGCTTCTGTGACTGTTGGCTTGGGTAGCAGAATTTCTAATTCTTCCTCTTCAATTTCAAGTTCCACCTATGGCACAAACAAGCTCGCTTCTTCCCAACCATCATCCAAAGTATCAAAAGTTGGAATGTCCTCAATTACGGTTTCTTCCTCCACTTCTATTCCTACTGCTCTAGCAAGATGGAACATCTCTTCTTGATCTTAAACCAGTCGGTCATCTTGTTCTAGTTCTGCTACATTTTCGTTTAAACTTGCCTTTCAGAAACAATTTTTAATGGTTAAAGCAACAACTTAGTCCCAGCTTTGAAAGACCTAATCAACAGCATCACCAACATTTACCTTTTTTATAGCATTAGTTAAAACAATCATGTCTTCATGGGATGAAAGAAATTCAAGAAGCATCTTGTGATATTTAGCCTTAAAGTTTCGTATGATTCTAGAGTCCAATGGCTGGGTCTTTGCTGTCATGTTTGGTGGAAGGAAAACAAGTTTGACGTTGGAAAGCTCCATTTCTAGATGACAAGGAGTGTTGTCGAGAAGAATAAGGGCCTTCCGATTCTCGATTTGCATTTTGGCATTGAATTTTTGAAGATATTCCAAAAATATCGTTCCTGTCATCCATGCTTTGGAGTTTGCCTTCCAAATGACTCGACGGCGCAGCTGTTTGTTGAAAGCTCATGGCATCGGCAACTTGCTAATCACCGGTGGCTTAAACTTCTCACCAATTGTTAAACAAAGAAGAGCAATGGTAAGTTTCTCCTTGGCCAGCTTGCCTGCTTTACACTTTTCTCCTTACAGTACTAAGCCGCAATTTGGCACAACTTTCCAAAGAAGTCCAGTTTTGTCCACATTCTAGATACCCCTTGTGTCATAGCCTTGAATAATGTTGGGCAAGTTCTGTTTCCAGTGGTTGACAACATTTTCATCCATTCCAACGCTTTCTCAAAATAGCAAATAGAATTATATACAATGGCACTTACGAAATGCCTCCAACCAACTATTCGATGCCTTGAAATTGTTCAAACCAATGTTGGCTGCCACTTGTAGAGCTTTGGTTTGCAAAATTGGGCCAGAAACGGGAATGTTTCGACAATAAGCATTAGCAAACCATTCATAATTTCATCTATGACCTTGCTATTGCCGCTAACTCACGTAGTTCTTTTCTAAGAAAGACTTGTGAATTCAAAAATAGAATTTATAATCTCGCTCTTGTTTTTTTTCCAGTTGATAATTGTACCGACGAAGACAAAGTACTTTGCAGCGCAAGCTCTCATAGACATCCCACTATCCAAATCTTGCAATGCTTTCGCCTTCTCTACTAATGTTTTTTTGGTGTACCTTCTCTTCCCATTCATGGTTCGAATATCTCTTCTCTTTGAGCAACACTTGAATGCGTTACAACTATTGTACGACAAAATCAGAATGAACTGTGAAATGATTGTTGTATTCACGGAGTGACTCACGCAAGTGTTCAATTTGACAAGGACTATTTCAGTGGAGCATTCCAAAATCTATGTTCAATGTTCAAAGTTATGGGGTTCATTTTAAGAAGGTGTATTAATATGGCCAAAATCATCGTGCATCACGAAATGTTCAATGTAAGGAGGGGTTCATTCAGAATGAGTGTTCAATCTAATAGTTTTCACTATAATAATATTCATTCTTACGTGTGCATATATTTCTTTCTATCACATCATCTTCATGTTTGGATACTTACAAAAAATTTATAAGCTACACAAACCATTTCATGTGTGTGTTTATTGATAGCTTTGGAGGCAAAGGAGCATGGAATTGGTTATTGGTAAGGTCATTTGTGCACAGGAAAATGTTCAGGAAGAAAGCAATGGAATGGAAACAAAAAAAGGCACCACTTTTTGTGCATTGTAAATGTTTTGTTGAGGAAAATAAAAAAGTGTGTCAATATCAAAATAGACTAGGCAATCATCAAAGCATGATGGAAAATGTGCTAAACAAATAGTCTAAAGTTGGTGAATCTCATGTACTTTGCTAATGTGGAACAATTGCTAGTCCTTTTGGCAGAATGTTACACAAGCAAAAGTTTACATCACTTTTAATAAATGTTCCTTCAAATATCATACAAGCATGCCTCCACTCATGTGCGGGTCCAGGGGCAAATACTTGGTTATTAACTCATCCTACTACAACTGAATTACATTTACCCTCAACCCACTTCCTTGTAACACTACATACCCATCTTGGCTTACCACATTTTATGGTTGCCCATCTTTCATAATGTTATTGTGGTCATACCATTGACAATTTAAATACTCATTTGTTTCAATGCTGCTACAAGAACTAGAGTACAATAGCCCATGATACACTTTGACATATTGTCATAGCTATTGTTTTGGAAAGTGGAGCACATGTTTAAAGGGAGGTCTCCCACCTTTTCTTTCATCACAATCGATAACAAATGGATACCCTTATCACAAAAACAGCTTTTGAATCTTGATGAATGTCATCATTGTTGACTTGACTCGCACAAATATGGTGCAACAAACATTGATAATGACAAAACATGTAATGAAGTTGGTTGCTCAAAATAAGACACAATCACACATTAAACAAGCATTAGGCGATGATTTCATTCCTTGTGCTATTGAAATGTATGGGCATTTTCATTTTCATTTTGATTATTTTTTTATCGCTTGTGCACATACCATTATCCTATGTCATTAGGGGTCTTCATTAATCCCACATTTTCCTTCACCACACCTAGCAACAACTGGATATGTTTATTATAAAAAATGGATTCTAAACCTTGATGGATGTTGTCACTGTTAACCTAACTTGCACAAATGTGGTGGAGAAAGCATCAACAACAACAACACATGCAATGATGATGGTTGTTCAAGAAATGACATGATTATACGTTGAACAAGCACCAAGTGATGACTTCATTCCCCTTGCTATTACTATTGAGACATATGGGGTGTCTTCATTCTCATTTGTATTAATTTTTGACCACTTGTGGATAGTCCATTTTCATTCGTCATCAACGATCGTCTTTAGTCCACTCAATGTTTGTTTATTACTATAACATCACATTTTCATAACCTTATAACATTTGTAAATCATAGTAATCTTTTAGCAAGCTGTTACATGTGGTTGAGGTTCCTCATCTCTTCCACACATTATAGCTAATGCACCTCTACCACTAGCTGATTTGTGGCAGATGATAACTTTTTCATTTTAGGTTCTCTTTGTTATCATTTATTGTCATTTGGTAACCATGAGTCCTTTTTGCATATAGTTTTTACTTTATTTTTGTTGATTGGTTGCTTTTGTTTTTTTTTCTTTGGGTTGTGTCTACTTGTGTTCTCATTTGCCTTGGACTTTTGATGGATGGGTTTCCATCCTTGATTTTTATTTACAGGGTTTTACTTCTTTTTTTGGTGGATCGCCCCAAGCTACATCCAATTGCTTTCAACCACTTTCTTGTACAGCCCGATTCCATAGGCATTGATTTCACTCTCATGCTAAAAAGGCAAACTTGGTCCAACTAAAGGTTAGGGGTGTGGGCCATCTTCATTTGTATCATGGCAACTTTAGGCCTACACACATGAAGCATATACTTCCGTTTTCGCCAAGACCCATGACACAAATTGTTGATGTAAGTCCTCTCCATTGACAAACTATGATGGCAAAAATTTCTATTCCACCTTTGCCGATTGGAGCTTCTCTGCCACTCCTCCTACAATTCCTCTGCCCTGCTCGAAATCCTCCCCTTCAACCCTCAAATCTTTCCCTACCTTTTCACCCTTTTTCTTCCCCCCCTTTTTTTTTTCTTTCTTTTTTACCTTATTTATTAACAAAAAAATTAAAAAATCAAAAAAGTTATTAAAAAAAAAAGCTTTAACTAAATTTTTTAAATGGGACTTAGAATTTTAAATTTCAAATTAACTTCTTAATCATCCACTAATTTTTTAATTCTCAATTAATTTCATATTCCTCATTTTCATCAAATTTCATTGACAATAAATTTCAATAAACCGCCATTTTACAGGGATAAATTATAATCCTAATAGACCAAAAAAAACTAAACAAAAAAAATCAAAAAATGAAAACAAGGATTGAAAAAAATTGCATTAAACGTTTTTCAAGTGATCAATGATTTGAACAAATGTTTTTATTTTCAATTTGGTGGTTTCAAAACTTTAAGTAGTGAATTTTTTTTATTTTTTCAAATTAATACTAAAATAACCAATCCTCCCTAAGAAAAATTTGGTTTAATTTTATTCAAATAAAGAACAAAGATTTCCAATATTTTCCAAATCAATTAAAAATTCAAAAAAATAATGCTTTAACTAAATTCTCAAAATGACACTTAGACTTTTTAACCTCAAATTAACCCTAGTAGACTTTTTTAAAACTATAAGAAAAAAGGCCAAAAATTGAAAGCAAGGATTGGACCAAAAAATGCATTTAAAAAAATTGGGGGATTATTCCGTCCAGTGTTTATATTTTCAATCTGATAGGTGGTGAAGTTTTTAAAATTGTTTAAAATTTATTTTTTCAGATTAACACTAAAAGAACCAATTCTCCCACAAAAAACATTTTTGAGTTAATTTTATTCCAACAAAGATTTCCAATATTTTTCCAATATTTTTGTAGCTATAGTGCAAATATTCTTCTATTGATTAATTTTCAACATTTCACTATGAACATACAATATTCTCAAAATATTTCAAATAATTCTTGTTGTTGCCAATTTTGAAAAGAAAAAATTATTTTGATAAAATAGTATATACCACCACGAAACGTTAACTTTTGAAATCATTTAATATTTTTTAAATCTGGAAAAAAAATATTGCATCTGGTTGGGCAGTTGTTGGGAGAAAACGTGTTTGAGAAAGCACTCTGTTCATCCAAATCATCTTGGGTTATATTTCATTGTCACCCAACACAACCAACCCAGTTCAAGCTTGTTAGATATTCAAACTTCATGCTGCAAGTAAATGCTTGCAACACCTTTATCTCTAGCAGGTTGAGTCCATGACTATCCCCTGATATTTGCCATGA
>Ga0209208_10008289_pt1 | contig 13868 bp, 7 predicted proteins | sample S1TSphfallax_3_FD_187694 | JGI IMG/M metagenome (GOLD analysis project Ga0209208, IMG submission 187694) | Host-associated microbial communities from peat moss isolated from Minnesota, USA - S1T2_Fd - Sphagnum fallax MG (SPAdes) (version 2) | ecosystem: Host-associated > Plants > Peat moss >...
AAATAAAATAAATTAATTTAAAATAAAATAAATTAAGGTATAGCTTAAGGTTAGTTGAAAATTTTAATTTTAAATAACTTAAAGTGAAAAAAAAAAAAGTAAGCTAACTAGGATACTTTAAAATATAATAACATATAATAATTTAAGGTATGGTAATTTATAATAGCCTATAATAATTTATAATAACTTAGGATATAAGTTATAATAACTAAAGTAACCTAAAATAATATAAGGTATATCATAAAGGAGCATAAGGTATTTAAAACAACATAAAAAAAACCTATTTATTATAGTAAATTATAATAGTGAATTATGTCAACTAGAAATCAAACATGATGTTTACATAGTGATATTATAGTGAAATAACTTTAACTAAGGTGAAATCATTAAAATGTATTGAACTTATTTCATTTTTAAGGTCCCATAGTGATTTGGACTAATGAAATACACCCCACTTTTTGTAATAGTGGTTATGAATTTTTAAAGTCAAAATCATGAAGTCTTAAAGGGCCATTGATGTCAAGAACATAAATGATAACTAGTTTCACCTTTTGTTATTTTAATGATTAGTTTGGATGAATCCCTTGTGCATGTACTAAATAAACAAAAAAAAATTTGTTGTGTAAGTGTAAGGACACTTAAAAGAAAGGAGCCAAGAATGGGTTAGGAATGGTTTAGGAATTAAAATGTTAATACATATTATATGTTTTTAGGTGTTCATTATTTTTCATGAGTGTGTGCATAGGTGGGAAAACATAGCTCATTTAATCCAATAAGATAAACTAATGTATAAGTAGATGGAATTTTATTGCTTAAATTGGCTCCAACTTTCTTATGATTTTGGCAAAGTGGTTCCTAGTGGTACCACCCAAGGATATTTTCGAAAGCAAATTATCCAAACTACAAGGGATAAGAGGCTTTTGCAACCATCATGTTTCTAGAAAGAGTCCCATTTAAGTGCAAGGAGCTTATCTTTTTATTCAATGCTAAAACATATTTTGCATTTCATAAAGTGCACACAACCATTAGAACCAACTTGCAATTCAACCCAAGGTAATTTTGTTGGCCACTCAACTTGAAATTTCTATGTTGGGTTAGAAAACTGTTTTGTTTTTGTTTCTAGAGCTGACACATCGAGAGGAGGAAACAAAAAAATGCATCAATTCTAAACAATTCTAAAGGATAATTTTGTGGGAATGATTTTCTACTTAGAAAATCACTTAAATTGATGACTTGCACATTAATTGTGGGTTGTTGATTGTGAAAAGCACTAGAAATGTTACAAAACCATACAACATTACCGAATGAAGCCACATCATGAATAGCAATTGGAATACAATCAATAAAGTTGTAGGAAAACAAAAAATATTTCTGTAGTTTCATTATAATGGCACAAGAGGTGGTGCCATCTTCTTGAACCTTAGGATGATACATGAGTTAGAATTTATATGTTACAAATTCCAATAGCTTGAAATGCTCTAACAAGCAAAATTGCAAGTATAGAATGAACAAGAAATGAACATTGAATAGTAAGAATAATTAGGATTTAGTATTTTAGAATGAACTTTGAGTTGCTTTGAATAAGAATGAAAAATTATAAGCTAAACATTAAAAAGAGGAAATATTGTTGCTACAATTTAGGAGTCAAAAATTAAGGTTCAAGGTTCTTGAACAACTCAATTGCCTTGAATAAAAACAACAAACTCAATAAATAAGTATTAAATAATCAAAACATTAGAAAGATAGTGTAGCCTAGGGCCCAACAATTGGGAATAAAGGTTTAGGGCTCTTGAATAATTAAATATTGAACAATCATGACTCATGATCAAATAGGTTACAACACTAAATAAGTAAACGTACACCACATATAATATTGTAACAAGGGCCCAACAACGGGAATTATGGTTTAGGGCCCTTGAGCAACTTAACATTGAGCAATCATGGTTGAACATGTTACAACACTAAGCAAATAAATGCATATGATGTTGCAACTAGGGCATAACTGCCTAACAAAATTGGTAGGTATTAGTTTGGGTATCAACTAAATTGATACCCAACATTATACCCACCCAAAAAAATATATATGTTGGGAAAACCAATTTAATAATAATTTAATTTTTTTGAGGTCATTTCAAAACCTAAACATCAAGTAGGTTATGATACAACACTTAAGGTCCAATTTTTACCTAGTTACTAAGGTTTTAGGTAGTTGTTCGACAATGTAATGATAAGGAAAGAAACAAAAACCTTTTATTTGTATAAAAGGAACCCAATTTCTTTTGGGCCCATGATTTTATTTTTTTGTTTCTTGTGTATTTTTGCATTATTTGCTTGTTTTTGTCACATTTGCATTGTTGCCTAGGGAGGGGGGACACTTAATGTTATTTTTGTCACATATGTGTGTCAAACGACTATTGGGGAGGGGTGGGGGTATTAGATTTTGGATTTATATTTTCCCCCACCTTATTATTATCTAATTTTCTAATATGCACATATTTTAGCCACCCTATATTTGTTTATAATGTTTTCTAGAATCCAATCTCAATACCCTATATTATTTCAAATTTTTAGATTTACATAATTTGAAGTTAGAAAGTTTGGAGTTAAAGCAAAAATGAAAGCATTGAATGTCATTGAAATGAAAAAAAATTACAATTTACAAAATTTTATTGGTCACAAATTCATTAAAAGAATTTGCATTAATACAATGTAACCAATAGATTTCTTTTCCTTTTCATAGTTCATAATGATAGTAGATATAATAGAATTTATATCCACCCAATTAATATTAATCATATCATACTTAAATTTAAGATTACCATGTGATTTACTAAACTAGTTTAATAACACCATGATAACAAGGCCCCCAATTGTTTTCTTAATTACTACATTAAGCTTGTTCATTGAATCAATGGGTTGTCTTGAAAGGCCCCATCTATTTCTAACTCTCCTCATAATTCTTTGCAGTATCCCCAACCACCATGTGCCATTACAAATACAAGTGGGTTTTCCAGCTCTTGATTGTTCATTTAAATGTCCTAAACCCAGTTTTGCCTCAATTAATTTATTGACCCTATAAGTATCACATATAATCAAAAGACAATTAATCAACATTATTTCATAGTAATTGAACCTACTAATAATTAATACCTTTATTTTATAATGCACATGCTATTTTTTTATTAAAATTTATAATATTACATATTTACACATACCTTATATTTTTACTCACATAATTTTAACTTTTTCTGAGTAGTGTCCCCCTAGGCATTGTCACTACCTATTTTCACCTTCTTACTCATCATTGCTTTGTTCTTTGTTGTCACCTTTGCTACTTGTCATAATCACATTATTGTTCATTGTTGGCCTATTGCTAAACCAAATACTAGCACTACTTTTACTTCATGTCTTATTGTTGTTCATAGTTGTTTTATTATTTATCTTACTTCCCCCTTTTTGTGTTACTAGTATTCCCCCCTCCCACCTTGAATTTGCAGGTTGCTTGTAATTGCTTACATTGTTTGCATGTATATGGTTTATTGAAATTAAATAATCACAATGACGAAATTGTCAAGCCTTCTCAACTTTGACACTTTAACAAATTATGAAAATATGGAATGGTACATGTGGAGTGCAATTTTAAGATTTTCATCAATGAAATTGAGGTTACATTGGAAGAAAAAACTAAAGAATGGAAGGTTTGAAACATTTGAAACATTACCAAGTTCATAATTAAATAATGATGAAACATTGCATTTAATCATGAAAATTTTGCACTAACAAATAATCATTGATTGAAAACCTCATGGCAAAAAAATGTTGTGTTGGGCATTTTACTATGTTAATGATGGTTCAAATGTGGATGTGGATGTACATTAATTGATGTGTTGTGTGATATGTTATAATAATCCAATTTTTTTGTAATCCTCAACCAAAGGACAAGATAAAGGAAAGGCATGTAGTGATTGTGAATGCAATTTTAAACTTTTTTAGGGCCATAAATCCTTATAAAAAGGATAACTTGCACCATAAAGTGTTTTTATAGAACTTGGGTCTTCTTGTCAAAAACCATCTCCCCATTTAATTTTTTGAAAGTATTTCACTGAAGTGTTTGCAATTATGCCCTTATGTTGTTATCCTTTTTTAAATACCTTTAATCAAAAAATGTTATTAGACTTAACTAGAAGAAAAAAATAAACATAATATGTCTTACTAATTTTTGTAGATTGTGTTTCTAGAATTACAAGTTTTGATTTTTGGATGTCCAAAAGAGTGCATGATATTTTTGCATATTACAATTGATTTGTTTGAAGCATCTAAAACTTCAAATCAAACATTGGCAAGGAATCTATAAAATCTTTTAGAGCTTGTGAAAAATGAAAGGTCAAATTTGAACACCATGATAACTTTTCTGAAGTTAATAGTCAATTGTGAAACCTTCGGTATGGTTGAAAGCTTTCAAGGCACATGTTTTGGACATGTTTTCCCCAAGGCTTGCCAATATGGAATCATCGAATAAAGAATGTGCAAAGGCTTGAGATATGTTACTATTAAATCCATCTTAACATACTTGAAGAAATGTATGACATGGTTTTAAAAATCAAGAAAAGGAAAACATAAATGGATGAAGGTGTGTTCACATTAAAAGGAGCCACAATATGATAACCAATCTTTAATTTTTCATGTTTATGTGTCAAAATTTGTATTAATGTTGCAAGTTTTTCATTTGTTTACATCATAATGTTTCTGATACATTATATGGAAACATACAATATGATTTGGAACGAATTTGATGAAAATAAAATACTTAAAAACATTCATTAAGCACTATAACCATTGTTTATTTAACATTATTAAGATTCATATTTTTGGGGAAATTATTTAAACATGGCAAATTTTGGGGGAGGTTTTTAAAAAAATTATTTACATGATAATACATTGTAACATCTTGTTGAAATATATATATATATATATATATTTCAACTTTCAAATGAAAGATTCCAAAAATATTATGGGAATATTTCAAGATAAAAAATCACATAAGTGGGTGGGTGTGGTTCTTATTAGTGTGGACGCACCCATGAAAGCTTGCATCATTGCATGCCTTAAGCTCAAAAATTGAACATATAAGTCAAAACAAGATAAAATGCATGTTCTCATATTTGGTTTTTTAAATATTATTTTCAGTATTTATAATGCAAATTTTTTCCTTAAGATTGTCCAAGAATTGATTTGTGCAAGCTACAGTGGCTCATTTTTTGCAACCTTATGGACTTTTTGCATAATGTACTCTATTCAAATGCTATGAATGCATTGTCCAATCATCAATTTGACAAAAATATTTATGGATTAAAATTGCCAACTTGAATAAAAATATTTATTAATGGAAAAAATTCAATAAACATATGCCAATCATATAGTAATGGACTTTTAAAGTGGACATATGGACTATAATCTAGGTTCTACACTAACATTCAAATGCATTTTTTTGTTATGATTTCATTTCAATATTTTTTATAGGGATTCAACATATGATACATGATGGAAAAAAAAATGGATTGAAAAAAATTACAACAAAAAATTTAATGAACAAATAACTATGGTCTTTTGAATGACCAAATTTGGGCCTTATTTTCAAAAGTCCCAATCTTGGTCATTTTTTGTTAGATTGATATTTTTTTTCCCCTAACATGTATAATAAATATTTCTCAAAATGGACAGCTTTTTATATGGATTTTAATAATTAATCACCACATAGGGCGCACTAAACATTGGTTTTTTAACTTTTTTTTCATTCTAATGTTTATTTTTTCATTTATATGGATTTTTGAGACTTGGACTCTTGCCGCTTTTGAGCCACCATAGCTTACATCTACCTCGTACATTTGCAAGCGAAGTGACCATGTTTCAAAAAACTCTTCAATTCAAAGAAATTATTGTCCTTTGTTATAACAAGTAGGCTAGTGTTAGGGTCATTCACTCTATACCACCTCCTTTCACATGGCATATGTCACAAATTATGGTCAACACTTTGTTGCGTATTGTCATTGCTTGTGTTTCAAACTAGTCAAAGGGTCATTGGTTGTTGAGTAATGTTGAAAAAATGAACCATCGTCCTATTTTGGATGCTTTGATTGATGATGATTTAGACTTGAATATTGAGTTCTGAAGTCTTACAAGAAACATAAAGAAGGAAGTTTGTGGGGCCATTGATTTTATTCTTTGCTTCTTGACAAGATATGATGAAAGGAGAGTTCACAATATACTTAGTCATGAAGCTTGCTGTGTTTTCTCTTGACTCTAGATATATTTGAAATTTCAAAAATTATCTTTATATTAAGTTCAAAAATCTGAAATTGATGTCAAAGAACCATTCAAATATAACCAACTAATGTGAATGAAGTTAAGAGCCAGTTGTGAAAGAACCGGTCTTGAATGAGGAAAAAACAATTTAGGAATCAAAGGGTATTAAATGCTATAATATCATCATGACCTCCTGCATGGATATAGGTAGATTGGGGTTTAGGTTGATTCCAAATTTTTGATATTGAAATTTTGATGATTTATTTCCCAACAATAAAGAAAAATTAGTGGAATTTACACTAGAAAATAAGAAATACCCAAAAAAATTTGTTGAAAAAAACAGACAAAATTTGTGGGGGGATAAAACCACTGCAGCAGGTAGATGACACAATTGAGTAAGTGTAAGTGTACTCTAAACCCTAAACCCTAAACCCAACAGCATCCACTCCTTGAGCATTACATTCAGGGAGTACCCATCTTGTCCTCCTACACTATATTATAAGCTAAGCATTAAAGTTGGCAGTGGGTATTTCCCAACATGCTTAGATGGCCTTGGCCCTTGGGTGAAAAGTGAAAACCAGTAGGTATTATTAGTCTGGTGGGTACATAAGCCTCTGTGCCTGCCACTGGCTAACCTATTAGGTTGGTATGACTTGATAACCTACAATTAGTACAGATGGTACTGGTATAATAACCATCCTCATACCAGTACCTTTTTTTGCAGTACCCAATTGCACTACTTTTCATTGCTCCATAATAGATTATAGAACCTTTTGGATTGTGTCAGGTTTGCCTTGAAAGGATTCATTCAATATACATTAAAAGTCCTGATGAGGATTGTTTTTCTGTCTTTTAAAAAAAAATTCCTTTAAGATGTTCTTCTCTGTATCTTGTGCTTATGTTGCAATTCCAATTCCACAATCAATTAGTTTATTCCATATGCCAATACTGAATGCTTTTACATTATGGATATTCCAATTTACCCTATTTTCATCCATTTATGTCTGTAGGGTAAACATGGGGTAGATATATTCCATTTACACCTACATGGCTAATATATATATATATATATATAGGCCTCAACAAATTTCCAATTGGCTAATATGTATTTAAGTAAAACTTAAATTACTTAATAAATAAATAAAAATTGCAACTCAATCATAAATTGAACAAGAAAAAATAAAATGAGATACCTACCGAATTAATTAGAATGAGATTTTTGAATTAATGAAGTATCACATCATTTGCCTCTTCTCATTTACTTCTAGAGCTCTGAGATTTAAGCCTTTTAGGCTAGTTCTAAATTACTAAGTACTTTGTTATCATTATGGTCGAATTTCAGCTATATTTAACAAGAAGTTTCAAACTACTTCTAGTTTTAAGGCATTGTAAGTGCCCAAGATAATGCATAAAATCCTTGCCTAAAGACATGGCCCAACAAAAAAACCAGTGTCAAATCTTCCACCCAGTGGTCAAAAAAAATAATCCTAACCCTGATTTTATTCCAGAGAGTGAGCAATATACTTGCATTTTAAACTACACCATACTAAGTTTATTGAGACTTGAACAATGAAAGTGTTATCAGTAGGTAAAAGGGTTGTCAAGTGTTGTTCAAAATGTTGGTGCTACTGATTAGTTGCATCAATGAGCTTTGCATTGCTAGTGAGTCCTATTGCATTGGAATAGAAAAAATGTTTAAAAAAAAGGGTTTAGTTTTATATTTCAATAATAATGAGATAATTTGCATTGAAAAAACATGTAGATGAAAACCATGGATTAATTGAAAAAAAAATTGAGGAAAAATGTGAACAACATGAAAAGTCTAATGAAAAGATAACCTATAAAGAAAAGGCTTTTAATTAGTGCAAGTGCAATCTTTAATCTTTTTGTGGCTATGGATTCTTTCAAAAAGGATAATGTGCATCAAAAAGACTTTTTTTTTGGGAGAATTTGGGTTTTCTAGTTCTCAAAAACCATTTACCCATTTAGTTTGTTCAAAGTATTTGATTGAAGTGTTTGGTGATGCAATTATGCCTTTGTGTTGTTTTCCTTCCAAAAGACTTTTAATCAGAACATTTCATTGGACTTGGTTGAAAAGGCAAAACAAACATATGTTTTACCAATTTAACAAATTGTGTTTTTATTATTAAAAGTTTTGATCTTTAGATCTCTAAAGGGGCACATGAGACTTTTACATTGGTTGTGAATTTTTTATGGAAGAAATGGATGCCAAAACATATTATAATTAACTTGTTTGACACATTTGAAACTTCAGAGCAAGTATTGGCAAGAAATTTGCAAGACCTTTTATAGTAGTATGGATTAACAAAGAAAATGCTTACTTATATTAATGATGAAAAGTCAAATCTAAATATCATGATAGTTGTTTTGAAGTTAGAATTTAATTGTGAAACTTTGAGCATGATGGAAAACTTTTAGGGCACATGTTTTGGACATGCCTTTGAAGTCTTGTTGATATGCAATTGTTGAAAACATAGTCTGCAAAGGTTTGAAATATTTTTCCATCAAATCTACCTAAGCATATTTGCAAATAGTATACAAGAATGGACAAAAGCTTGCAAGTTTGTAAGCAAAGTGAACATATTTCAAGAAGTTTTCCAATTCAAAAAAACTAGTCTCCTCTGCTATAGCAAGTAGACTTCTCTTAGTGTACACCATCCTCTCACATGATATATATTATAAATTATTTTAAACACTTTATTTCTTGTTTCAGTGCTTGTGTTTTAAACCAATCAAGAGGTTATTGATTGTTGAATGATGCCTTGCATGTAGCCATATCCATGAACTTTAAACGAAAGGAAGGAATGAATGTTTTTTTTGTTGACACAAATGATGAATAATATAGCAATTTGAACATCTCATTTTTGAGATAGTAAAAAATACCAATGAACCTACAAAAGATTTTGTAAATCAAGAAATGTTGATATTTCGAAGATATCAAGTGAATACAAAAAACATCAAATGCCATTTGGAGTGGTAGAGGAAATAGAATTTGTGTTCCCAATTGTTGGCTTTTTAGTTCAACAAATATTGAGGATTATAAATTTTCAAATTAAAATTAAGAGAATTTTTTTTGTCATTGGTATACTCACCAATTTGAGGAAATGTTCTTTATAATAGGATAATTTTGAAAAGTTAATTTTTTGAGTATAAAGTGGCCAAACGATGCCAAGGTTGGTTGCAAGGCCCTTTTACTTTGGTGGAATGGATGGATTTTGAAATAGACTTGAAGAGAAAATTAGATGAGTTTGAAGATTCATTTGAGTGAGATGAATTGAAAGAAGAATATTTTTTCTTGATTAGTTTTTGTTTTGGATACTAGATTTTGGTAATGAAGCTTGCAAGTTTTTCTCTTGGCTCATGAAAATATTAAAAATTTGCAATTTAAAAAAATTTCTTCCTTAAAAAGAAAAATAAATTAGTCATATATTCCCAATAATATTGAACAATTATAGGGTTTCATAATAAGGCTCAGTTCAGGGCCCCCTCATGTTTTTGGGTGATCCTTCCTTATGTTTGCAACAAGATCCTTTATGTTAACATCTTGGATCAAATTAAGTTAAAATTTATGTCTCAAAAAGACTGATTTTTTTAATTTTTTTTTATCAAAAAGAAGAACTACCCAACACTAATACATACCTCAAGAAAGGTAAATATTTAGGCACGTTTGGCACATTTATTTTAAAATCAGAAATGCCTTTAAATTCAAAAAATAATATTATCAAATTGGGAATCATGTATTTTGACATTATTGAATGTTTCACCTTAACTAATGTATAGGTCCACCAAATGACAATGTATGAAATGCACATTATTTTGCACCTCATTAAGGACAATTTCCAATTGGATCATCAAGAGTTTCACTATCCTTACTAAGGGCGTAGCCAGGGGGCCAAAGAAAAAGATTTGACTATGCCCTGACCATTTTGGCCCTCCACCTGAAAGCGATTTCAAATGTAATGATGCACACCGCTTAGCAAAACAAAGAAGGGCAAGATAAAGAAAGTTTGTGATGAGAGGGAGTTTATTTCTCTCTATAGGAATATATCAATTGCATCAAGGGAGTGCATGGTTCAAATATAAGCTTAAGTATAAGATCGAGTATTGGTCTTGGTATTGATCTTGGTAGTTATTTGAGTAAAGAAACGAAAAATGGGGAAAACAAAAAGTGGAAATAACATAAATTTAATACATGTAATTTTTATTATAGAACTAAGACTGAAAATAGCAATATAGATGAGTGAGGAAGGAAATAAGAGATGGAGGCTTGTGAGAAGGCTCCAAAGATCAAGCAATTTGCTCTTAAATCTATAAATCAATAAGTTATTGAAGAGAGGTTGAAAGCAAAATCAACAAAGGTGGCTTGAAATGGCCTTCTTGTCATTTGCCTAATAAGTTACACTCCCCCCTCCCCCTCCCCCTTTCGATGGTAATTTCAAAGTCGAGATGGGAAAGCAAAAATGAAAAATAGGAGGGTGCCAACAATAGGGCCTAGCTTTCTCTTCAAAGTAAGAAGAAGGCCCAATAGGAAGTGCTAACTTAACCAAGATATACTTCCTATGGCCTAATTGAAGATTGCTGCAAATATATTGCTATTTATGATATACTACCTCATTACACATTTCTGGAAGTGCTAACTTAACCAAAATATACTTCTTATGGCCTAATTGAAGATTGTTGCAAATATATTGCTATCTATGATATACTACCTCATTACACATTTCTGGAAGTGCTAACTTAACCAAAATATACTTCCTATGGCCTAATTGAAGATTGTTGCAAATATATTGTTATCTATGATATACTACCTCATTACACATTTCTATAACTTGAGTATACAAAACATTTGTTATGTGATATTATTTCAAACCAATGGTGAAATAAATTATTCTTGTCTCAAAAACAAAAACCTATTTTTCGAACTTTTTGGTCATCCATCTAAAACAAGCATAGTAATGAACTTGGAGAATTTTCCTAAATGTATTTGGAGGGCACCTGTTATGAATAGCCTTCGTAGAAAAGAGGAGGGATCTTTCAGCTACTCCTTAAGAGAGGGAAGGAAATTATTTTACTTAAGGTGCATTCACACTTGGTGTTAAAGATTCTAGTATTAAATTCCCTAACACCAAGCTAGTCATTTAGAACCTAAACCTATTTACCAGGAAGATTTTATGTTAAGTTAACATTCACTTAATATTAAATAATCACCCATTTAACATTGGGTGCCACCTAGATTTTCACTTAACATTGACTTGACATTAGGTGTGAATGCACCTTTATAGGCATAAGATCCCTTGCACTCTTAAAGAGTGGGATTAATAACCTCCCCTTCCTATGCCTCATGTTTAGGTTGATGATAATCTTCACCTTGTACTGTACAAAGAGTAAAGCTCACAGGCATGGGACATTCCCAACCCATACTGCCTCCTCCTAGGCCCTTATTTTCAGATTACCCCATCATGGATGGGGCTTCACCCTACACCTAAAGAACCAGGGATCCCTTTGCTGGCCCTGCCTTGTAAGGCTTGGATATTGTGTTGAGAGTCATTATAGAGTATAGTAGCTTCAAGGGATTTTGCCCCCTATCAACTAAGTGAGATGATTCATCCTAATTTAGTTGTAAAAGATTCACATTCATCTTTATTATATTTCCTACAAAAATGGTTATGGCACCCATCATACGCCAAAAAAATTATGTAATTCTTTCAAATTGTGACAATGTTATTGGAAAATTCAAATAATACACATGCAATGACCAATCTTCTTTTTCTTTTTTTCGGTCTCAGATTTTGCACAAGTGTGAAAAATAAATATGAAAAGAGAATAATTGGTCACTTTTTTTTTTAAAGAAAAAAGTGATTAGATTTGCAGAAAATTAAAAAATCATGTTGTGACATTTTCCTATTGGTTTTGGTTTGGTAACAAAAAATTTAAATGTTTAAATAGGTTCCTAGAACATGTCATCATTTAATGTGGGATCCCTTTTGGGTTCCTCATAACTAATGTGATGTTAAAAAATGGAAAAAATAAAAAAATAAAAAAATCATGAATTTTTTTTCTTTCACAACAACATGATGTACATTAAAATAGATTTTTAAAAAAAAATTCCCCTTAGCTATGACCAATTTATCATAAATATCAATTGTTGATATGAAATTAATGGTGGGGCCATTGTGTATAACACACCTTGTTAATATCTTCTTGTTATAAATGGGAATAGTAGGGCATTCCAGGAATGTGGAATGCAAAGGGCTGATTGCAATGCATGTAGTTTTTCATTTTTCTCAGGATACTTGTCATGGACCCCACCGGGCATTATGGAAAAATATTTGTCAAATATCACAGGGAAAAAGAAAGAAAGAAAGAAAATCAGAGGAGGTCTTTATGCCCAGTAGTAAAGCCCATTATTGCCTCGGGTTTTACCCTAGAAATTTGTACTACCATAGTCCGTCCATTGGCCACTTTGACACTTGTTTGCCAAATAACTAATTAATTTTGAGGATTCCATTTGGACAAATGCTAGGTATATTCCCAAATATTAAATCAGATTCTTTATTTCCTTCAGAGAAAATATTTCTGAAAAAAAATAAATTAAAATTTTAAATTTAAAAAATTTAAAAATATATATATATACATATTATATGTTGAAAATTTTCAACATTTCCAAAAAATGTATAATTAGTGTCAAACTGATGACCCAGGTACTAGAGCATTGTCTGAGTATTGTGTTGCCAGAGAAGCATCTTCTTCTCTATTATTGAGAAAGGGAAACACTGCCATGATCTGTATTCTGAACTCATTGCAAAAGGCTGTAGAAATTGGGAAGTTAAAAATAGGGTCAAATTGCTCAATAATGTAAAATACATACAACAAGTGTAAACACACACAAAACCAATCCAATAATTTCCTAAGCATGTAACCAGGTTTTGGGTCTTCTTATGTCAGTAGTGTTTCCCAGAGTGGGGATGATGGATGAATTTATATGGTGGTCTGGAGTCTTCTCTGGACTCTCTTTATGTCTGTCTATTCAAGAATTATGCTCCCCCATGGCAGAAAATAACATACAAGAAATTGTTTGAAAACATGCTATCCTTAGAATAAATAATTTATAAATTGTGAATCATTTGGTGGAAACTGTTTAAGCTCTGGAACATTCAAACCCATTGAAAATTCATTTACCGTTTACAGCCTTATTCACACTCGTAGGTGGACCGCAACTTGCCCGTAGTACGAATTGGGTTTTGGGGGTGTCGTCCTATTGACGCACTATTTCCACAGGCAGGCAGGCAGCCATCCCGTGCTGGTTTCACTTTTTGTTGGGCCGTGCTGTCAGTTTCCATTGTAATGTGAATTAGGTGCCCATGAGAACATGATTGAGATTTTTTTTTAATAAAAGTGAGTTGACGGTGGTGAACATGCTTTGAGATGTGGTTTGGGACCTGAATCATCAGTTGGAGAACACGCTTTGAGATGTGGTTTGGGACCTGAATCATCAGTTGGAGAAACTGGTTATGGTTTCTGACAGGCCCTGGTAGAACCCATTA
>Ga0209208_10008290_pt1 | contig 13865 bp, 7 predicted proteins | sample S1TSphfallax_3_FD_187694 | JGI IMG/M metagenome (GOLD analysis project Ga0209208, IMG submission 187694) | Host-associated microbial communities from peat moss isolated from Minnesota, USA - S1T2_Fd - Sphagnum fallax MG (SPAdes) (version 2) | ecosystem: Host-associated > Plants > Peat moss >...
CAAGACCCCCCAACCTTGAAAAAGAATAAATTAGACTTTGTTAAAGGTGTCTTTAAAGGCTCAATGCTTGAACCAAAATTTATATGATTTCAACAAATCATGACGAGGATAACTAATAAAAACAACGTAAGATTTGAACAAGCTCTTGAGAAGAAATCATACAATAATGTTAAGGTGGGTCTAAAACAAGGATCAAAATTGGATTTAGGTAGTTGTGTTCAAAATTGTGAGTGTTTTGGAGGACCATAAAGTTTCCAAAAAAACATTGTTCGTTTATTTTGGCTAGTTTTGAAACACAATTTTTCACAATACCTTACAAAATTCACAAGTTATTTTTTTTCAAATTTTCAATTCATTTTTTTTCAACTTCTTTCCCCCTTTAATTGAGTTTTTTTTTCCATTTAAAAAAAAACTTTTTCTATAATTTCAAATTTTTACTTAAAGTTCTACACACTAACACTACTAGAAATTTTGGGTTTTGCAACTATTGTTTGCAACTAAAATTCAGTTGGATGTGACACATGCAACTGCAAATTTGTGTAGTTGCATAAGACAAGTTGCACATGACATTTAGTTGCATGTGACACTACGTATGCAACATGTATATACGGTGTTAATATACATGCTCATCCATACATACTAATCCAAATGTAGTGCAACTCTCCTTGCAACTCTCCTTGCAACTACAATGTAACTAATAAAAATATGACACATGTTTAAAAATTGGACAACTAGCTTGTGGACACATGTCATTAATTAATTAATTTTGTGTTTTCAAAATAAAAAATTTATTGGATTAATCTCAATCATTAAAATTTATGCCACTAAAATGATGACACGTGGCACACTTGGAACATTCATTGACCAATTGACATGTGTCCATTTTAAAACACCAATTATATGGTGACACGTGGAAATTAAGGCCCACCTATTAAAATATTCATTAATAAAATCTAAATCGTCCAATTTATGGCTAATAAGATGTTAACACGTGTTGCCTATGTAGGTAGGTTATTATTAAATCCTATTAGGTAAATAGGTTTACTTAGGTATGTAAGTAGGTTGAACATAACTAGGTTTAGGCTATATAAGTAAGATTAGAATAATTCGATTTTATTTTTAAAATTAACCATTTCATAAAGGTCAAGTTTTTTTAATTCACTCATCCCCAATGGCATTTAGTGTTTCGTTACTATCCGTTATTGCTCCTAGTTACATACTGAGCCAAATAGAATTGGAAGCCGAAGAATATGGGATAAAAAATTCCATTGCAAACCTCATGAACCAACTTAGTTGCACATCAGATGTAACTAATGTATTAGAATATAGCAGCAAGGGGAGGGTTCTGTTGATTCTGGTGTCCAAACAAAATTTGAAACCCTCCTCTTAGCGCATCTAACACAATAAGAATCGTAAAAAATGGATTAAAAATGAGAAAGTTATGGTCCCCCAAAGTAAAGGGGGTCAAAAATTCTAAAAAGACCATTGAACACTACAAAGGCCGATTCTTAAACACCCAAAAAGTTCCTTTTATGTTGGATTTTTCGCTATTAAATTCTAATATGATTTGTAGAACTTCAGTGGGCGTTCCTATAGCACTTTAAATCATTTAAAATGAATAAGAAATAAGAAAGTTATGAGGTTTAAAAGTAGGAGGGGTCCAAAGAAAAGAAAAAAAACAAGTTTTGTAACTTGGAAAAAAACTTATTTTTCTTATTTTTCATATTTTTCTTCTTGTTAATTTTTCATTTCTCCTTATCTTTTGCACTTCAAAAATGATTGTATGATATTTTTAATAATTATAATTACTTAATGAAAATATGATTTTAACATTATTATCTAACTTAAACTAGTAATTAGCTTAAGATGTTTATGTACTTGTAGGTTAATTTGTGTAGCCTATTTACATTAATATTTTAACATAAATAATAAAATTTTAATATATAATACCTATTGATTATATATATATAAAATAATTGATTATCATTATAATTATAATAGACATTTAATTGATAATTATGAAATTTTATAATAAATTTTAATATTATCATATTAATTGATTCTGAATAAGTTTTTGTTTAATCAAATTTACATTTTCTGAAAAATATTCCAAACAAAATAAAATCAAAAAAGTTTATTTGCCAAAACAAATATTTAAATATATTTGACAAATAAAATTTAAAAACTTGCAATATATATTTAAACCATGGTTTAGTTTGGTTTAATTTAATATAATCTAATTTAGCCATAATTAATTAATCCATAATTAATATAGTTTAATTTACTTTAGCCATAAATAATTTAACCATAATTAATTTAACCATGGTTAGTTTAACTTTTTTGTTTATTTAACCTAGGTTAGTTAAAGTTAGCCTAAGTTAGCATGGGGTTAACCTTAGTACTAAAGGCACATAATATTATTATACATAGCCTATGCAGATATATTAAGTATAATAATTTAAGTATGTATAAGTTTAGGCCATTATTTTTATGACGTGTGTCCATGTTGTACACATTTAGTTGCATGTTAGTTGCACACACAATCGTATGGCTGAAAAATTATACAATACCAAATTTATAGTTGCAAAGATGACCAAGATAGTTACAAATGACAACTAGTTGCATGCCAGTTACATAGTGACTGGTTGCAAAAGACAAAATTTCTAGTAGTGTAAAATTCAAAATAAAAACAAAATAAGACGAAAATAAATAAATACAAAACCAAAAACAATGACAACTCAAAAGATGTCAATGTGAATATATTTATTCAAAAAAATTCAAAAACAAATGACAATGAAAAATGAACACAAGAAAAAAATCATGGTAATTCAACTTGTGAACTTTAAAGTTTGCAAATTGTAAATCACAAGTCCATCAAAATTAAAATTAAGTTTCAAGTCCATCCACTACTAAAAAACATGGTTTTAATCCATTCAACATTCCACCCAATGTTGAGTGGGAAAGACCCATTTCCACCCACGTGCATTCTTAGTGGAAGTCATTAGTAATATGGAACATGTGGCAAGGTTTCCATTATGATTCCACCATCCACCATTCCCATCCACTAAAGTCCATCGGTTTCCACTATAAATCCGATATGAATTCATTCAAAGTTCAATATGAAATCCATTAATAATCCACTATTCACACATTCAAGTGGAAATGGTCCACCAAACAACCACAAGTTAGTGGTTTGAATGAGCTCCTTTCCACTTAACCTAATTTGGGTGGAAGTGCATAATGGATTATGACCATGCTTTCACTACAACAAAAAGTGTCCATATACACAAAGTAATCTCATTGGATTTTGAATGAATTCATTGGTTGTAATGAATGGGGACTAGTGAAGAAATAGTGGATTCACTGGACTAGTGAATGAGGACTAATGAACTGCATTCACATTTGGTAGTAGTATTTTTAATAATGATCAAAGAAAATCTCAAGTCCATAAAAAATAAACTAAATTTCAAGTCCATCAAAGTTGAAGTTCACCATAAAAATAAGTCAAAACCCATTAAGAAAGAACTGATATCTCTATAATGCAATGTAGTAACCAATTGTCTCCACAAAATCCACAATTGTCATTGCCTTCGATGTTGAAGTAACATTAAAAGTGAAGTCACACAACAAACATGAACAAAAAACAACTATGTTTCAACAAAAGTACCAACAGAAGCACATCAAGCTAGAATTTTAATATTTTCCAATGTTGAAGCACCGACATAAGCACAGGTAGAAACACTAATAAACTTGTAATTTGCTAAAGGAAAAACACATTTCCTGAATCAACCATGTAATTGGATTATAATTTTGTAGTTCTACAAGTTATTAAACACATGACCAAAAATAGTTTTCAAATTAACAACACCTAATGGCACATGGACAAATATAAATTCAAGTTGATCCTTGTACTTGCGGAATTCAATTTCAAATAATTCATTAAAAACATTGTCATTCAACTCAATAAGGGATTTACTAATAGTTCCAAACATGATAGAACTTGGACTAACAACATAAAAAATAAAAACAAAACCTTCAAGAACAAGAAGACCACCACCAAGTGTTTATTCTTCGCATTCAAGTTCCTACAATAAAAAACCATCACAAAAAATAATTTCACGATGAACAAAAAATCAACTACTTAAACACGCAAATAATTAATTTACGTTAACATTCTCAAATGCAATTCACCTTAACTTTTTCAAATGCAATTTTCTCATCATTCAATGTTTCATCATAACATAAAAGATGACCATATTTTATCTCACCATTTATGATATGTTGCAAATATCTATTGCACAAATGTTTATCAATATGATTGTACTTACACCTACCAAAAACCAAAACCAATTCAAATCAAATATAAATTTGAAGTATATTAAAATTTGCAAAAATGTAACAAATAAAAACTTGCAAAAATTTACAGCAAATAAAAAATTGTATCAAACAGAAAAAATTGAAGCAAAGAAGACTATAAAAAATTTAGTCACATAAAAGATTGAGTCTTTATGGCCAATCACTTCCATTCCATATTCTCTTGGTACAAACATTTCTTTCATGTGTGTTATACCAACCCCTCTACTAATTTTATTAGACAAAACCTTATTTTTAAATTAGGAAAAGCCATTGTGACCTTATCAACAATAAATTATAATTGGTTTTGATTAACTAGTGCAATAGTAAACCAACCATCATCACCCCACCTCCACTATGGTTTAGGATGTAGGAACATGGGGCATGGCCCTAACTTACCAAAAGGCCAATTAACAAGATGCTACTTTTGCCATTTCCATGGAAGTGTCAATGGCATTAAGTTGATACTTATTAATAAAACATCTTGTGATGTTAATCCACCAAATTTTTGGCACATTTGAGAAAATCTGAATACCAAATCAATACGTAGTTACAAAATTAAAAATTCCTTGAAATTTGCATTCTTGAGTTCTTGACAACCATAGATGAGAAAATTACACATACAAAAATAACAAAAACATAGATTTATCTTCATTGGTGTTGTTGGTTGACACTTCTCTTGTGCTAACATCTTTTTCTCTTCATCAATAAACAAGACATTAGATAATCTTACCTCTGCTTGCACTAAAAGCACATAGAGTTACTTTGTCAATAATTAATTTAACATAGGCAAAACTTGACATTAGTAAAAATATTGAAAGGCGCTACAAGTACTTTCCCAATTTCAAAAATGGGTTCCCCTTGTGTCTACCTTATCAACCACCTAATCACTCTGATCAATTCTTGTATGGTGCATCACAAATTTAAAAACATTTGCAAAATAATGAATCAACCACCAAAAAACTTTAAAAACACATTAAGAAAAATAATCATAAGTGCATTTGAAATTCACTTACAAGGAAAAGGGAAACAACATAACCTAGAAAGTAAGACAATAAAAACAAACATTGTAAAAAATAAATGTAGAAAAAAAATAGAGTTACAAAATTGCATTCAAGGATTCATACCTTGTTGGCATGCAAATTGTTGTCCTTTGAAATTTGAAGAATGAACATGGACAACATGTCCACCAATTTTGTAATAATCTTTTCATCTTTTATCAAATCTTCAATGGATTCTTGGTGTTAAAACCACAAAATTCCCACCACTTATCAAACGCATTTATGGCCCACATTTTAGCATGTCTACTTGCTCTTTGTCTGCCTTTATTGACATTTTGGAGCTCCTTCTCATGGTTGTATGGAAATCAACACTTTGGACATGCATCATCAACATTAGAAGAATTAATACCATGAAGACAAAGTGTATTGTTACTAACATCGACGACTTTACTTTCAAGATTAGTAGGAACTTCATCAAAATCTATTGAAATTACAAGGTATGAGCTACCACAACGAAAAAATGTATTGCAACACAAACAAAAAAAAAGACAAATATGCTTAGTTGAAAAAACAAAAAAAGTCTAACAATGTAAAAAAAATTTGAATTTCAACACATTAAGCATTGCCAACACCAAAAAGATACAATTCAATCTACTACAAAATAAAATCACTTGCAATAGAAAGATAAAATGCTTTCACAATAGATAAAAAACTAGTATTATAAAAACAAGATACTTCCATTACCATGAAAGAAGTAATAAAAAATGATGAAAAGGATGATGGTTACATCAACTTGCAAAAACAAAGACAATGCAACACAAAAAAGGTGACAATGTCAAAAAAAAAAAAAACAAATCAGATGCAATGCAACCAACACACATAATTAAAAACAAACAACTGGAACGAGTAAAAAAACAAAGGAAATAGAAGGATGCGATTCTTCCACTGCCATGAAATAATAAAAAAGAACAATCACTATGACAATTGTTGCTTTGATACAAAGCAACAATGCAAATGGAAATAGACATTGTTTTCATCTCCATGAAAGAAAATGTAGAATGATGATGATGATAATTGTGTTGATGTGCAAAAACAAAAACAAGGCCAAAAAATCATGATGATGCAACAAAACTTGCAAACAACAATGAAACATGCAAACAAACAAAAAACAAGCAAAAGTCGAAAAAACACCAAAAAAATACAACAATTCCATTACCAAACAAAAACAAACAAATTGATAAAAAGTGCAATTTAGCATCAACCTACAACAAGACTACAAAGAAATATAAGTAGATTATGGAAGCTTTCATGAAATAAAAACAAGCTTTTTGGAAGTAATGATGAAAACATCAAAAAAATGGTGAAGCTTGATGAAAACAATGAAGCCGCCAACATCAAAATGCCAAAGACAAACTTTAGGACAAATGAAATATTTAAAAAAATAAAAATTCATGCTCTTTATTTAGGAGAAGGGTTTACTTTTCAACCCTTCTACTATACCTATCTTAACACAACAATTTTGTGAGATTACACTAGAAGAAAAAGGCCAATATGTGACCATCGCATTTACAACTACTTGCAATTATTTGATTTTTATAATCAATTTTTTGCCCTCTGCAATTATTATGACATTGTGCAGACATCAACTGAGTTGCTTATGACTAACTTATGATTAGTCTATGATTAAATTGGTTTACATCTATATATGGGTCGGATTTATTATCCAAGAATAACCATCTAAAGCCCCATTATTCATAAGCGAAATGGTGTTAATCACAATTGACATATGTTTATATACATTAATTACAATAATTATTTGATTTATGATTGAACTTAATATTCGTGACTTTTAGTTTATATTTCAAATTAATATTCAAAATATTCACAATAATTGTATTGTAATTAAAGTCATTGATATAATTATTGTAATTATATTAAATTCATTACATTAAGTTACTTATAGGTTCAAATGAATTAAATACATTCAAACATAGATGATTATACTAATTATTTATATATATATTTGAGTAAAAATAACACTATTGTAATTTATTTATATAATAATAATAATAATAATAATAATAATAATTATTATTATTATTATTATTATTATTATTATTATTATTATTATAAATAAATTATTATAGACACGTAATTAAAAATTTAGCTAATTATTCATAATTTTCATTCTGAAATACTTTTTAAAAATTCGAATATTACCAATATAATTAAATAAATAAAAATTTAAATAATTATAAGAATTATATGCTAGTAAACTAATTTTTTAAACTATGTATTTACATTATATAATTGTTATTACATCATAAAATTTTGAATTATTTTCATGAAATATTTATAATAAATTTATTTACTTATTTTTTTAAATAAATAAATATTATTACAATGTAAATTAAAATGATAGATCCCAGCCATAAAAAAAAACTATTGTGTTTATAATATAATATTTTAATAATAATAATAAAATTTCACATCCATAAACGAAAAGTTATGTCCTATAATTAAGATTTCTATTTCAATAATAACATTAAAATAATGAGCAAAGTTGATGTAATTACTGTATTAAAAAATAACTAAATAATTATATGTATTATTCATTAATTCTATTAACATTAAATTATTGATATATTTTTAAATATATTTTTATATTAATTATTCTATAGTAACATAAATTCATTGTAATTACTGAATTTATTTGTAGTTTAGAATTACATACTTGCATAATTAATTTGTCATTTATAACTTTAATTCTTATTTAAGTTTCTAGAATAATCATAATTTAATAAGAATAATTAATGTTATGACTTGAACTACATGGATTGTAATATAATAAATTAAATTATTTACTTCTAGTAACTACTTGTCCATAATAGATAACTTTTATAAATAAATATAAATGATTATATTTATGAATTATAAGTTACACTAAATAATAATTATTAAAATTTTTATTTTTATATTATATAATTTATATTCTTATAGTAAAAGAAATCAATTATTGTAATTAATGTTACATTACTTTAAAGTCATTGTAATTATTTCAGACAAGAATTAATTATAATATATGCATAATTATTTTCTAATTGAACATGATTATTCACAATCTGTAATTTATAATCTGAATTAAAATTCTGGAAAATTACAATATATCTAAAATAATTATTTTAATGATTATAGTTGCAAGAATTATTTTTTAAAAATTAATTAAAAAATACACTATGAATGATAAATATTTGTATAATAATTTTAAAGTAATTAAAAAATCAACGTACGTCTAATAGATTATTATATTTATAGTTAATTATTACCCATAGAAAAAATAATTACTTGACCAATATTAGTTTTTACAATAATAAATGTAATTACATAGTAATTATTTTAGTTATTTTAATACTAAATTTTTAATGAATAATTTGTGTAAGAATTTATTTTCTATTAATAAATTTTAATTCATTATTTATTTCTTGAAAATGAATATTATAATAGTTATGTTTTTATTATAGTAGTTAAACTATTTTTACATTAATTATATCATTTATAATTTCACCAATTTTTTTAAAAAGGAAGTATTTAAAAATATTTTAATTATTTATTTATCCATGAGTTATGTATTGACAATTTGCAAGTAACTAGATATCTAGTTAATTAAATATTAAAAAGTTATTAGTTATTCAAGTAGGTGATAGTGAATACTTAATATTTGTAGTGTATAATTTATTTTAAATATTATGTTAAATTTAATCATTATTAATTAAATGATTATCTAATTATTTAATGAGCCAGGTACTTGAATTGTTTAAAAATTTCAAAAGTAAGAACGAAAGGCATGAAGAAAATTTTGGAGTTGTAACTTAGTTTGTGAAGAAGTTGCAATTTCAAAACTTATACCCATATTATTTGCTTTCCATTTCTATTTTGAACATTATATAAACAAGAGATGTGGTCATTCAATTTCACTTTAAAAAATTTGTGCACATGGGGTGAACGAATCAAAAGGCTTAACCCAAAACAAAAAGAAAAATTGTGCACAATTTTAAAATACCTACCTCCCCAACCTATTTATCTACTTAGTTAAGTAGGTACCTAGTTTGATCTACCCACCTAGGTCAACCTATATACCTACCTATCTAAGTATTCTTTTATATGAGTAGATATTTACCTTAGGAAGGTAGGACCTACCTACCTACCTACCTTTTCATCTAAGTAGGTAGGTAATTTAAATTTGTGAACACCTACTTATGTACCTACCTAGGTACGTACCAACATATTATTAACATTTTGTTTTTAAATTCATTTCAAAATGTCATGTGGCATATTTACATTGGGCCATGTGTCATAATATAAAATCATCAAAACATTTGAATTGAACATCTTAGATTATTTCAAATAATAATAATATTTACATTTTAAATGATTAAATATTGAGATACATGATAACATATCATTCGCCTTCAATAGTGATCAAAATAATTGCATTTTAATTACATGTGACAATATGTACACAATAGAATCAAAAGATGAACTTGTATTTGTTGACTTTTTCTTTCATCCAATACGTCTTGTCATTGCAACTAATATTGCATGTGATTTGTTTAAAATGATTAAAAGGATTTTAGTCGCAAATATTGTTTACTTGATTAAAATCACAAAGACCCATTTTTAAAAAAGTGTTTTTCTTCTAATAATAGTTTTCACTTTGGTTTTATTTTGCAAGGCTGAATATTTTTATTTTTATTATTTGTTTTCTTAGTTTACAAGTGAGGTTTATCATGTTCATGTCTTCATTTAAGGTTGGTTTCAATTTTGCTGCATTTGCCTAGCAAAATTCAAGTTATAGGATAAAATGCAAAACAATCTCAATAAGTTTATGATTTATTATCATGTTTTTAACTTCCGAGTCGGTTCTAAGGTAATAAAAGTAAAATCAAGTCGCTTGCAACATTATGATTATGGCATTTAAATGAATCCATAAGGAAGATAAATATTCAACATACAAATTGGAAACACAGTGTGCTTAGCATTGTGAAGCACAATGTGGATCCTATAGTTATGCAATAAATGTTTCTGTAGTGGACTCTACATGATCCTAGAATGTGGGGATACCAAACTTTGGCCGCTTTTGGGCGCATCACAATGTCTCAACCCTAAAAAGCAGAGTCCAAAAAATTGACAAGGTAAGATTTTCACACCAGTCCTTGTAACCCTCCAATCCAACCCAATCCAACAATTGGAAACCAAAAACTAATTTCACAGTCTTTTAAAGCCTTTTCTTTGCAAAAGGAAAGTCCGCCTAGACACTAGAACATTCACAAATGATATTCCTAAAATTGGCTGCCACTATTTCTGGCCTGGACTCCTTGCCCTTCCTAACAACACCCTACCTATTCGCAAATTCAAACAGTATGGAAATGGCCAGAATCTTCTGGTTCGTAAAATTCAAGTGGTACCATGGGAGAGGCTAGAGGCTAGAGCCAGTAGATGTGTCAAAAGTCCCATCCCTATGGTATGTGACGATGGACCCATGAAACTTCAAATAAGTGACTACTGGGGGCCACTGCACGGAAAGTGGTCTGCGTCTTCTTACCTCTTGGGAATGGCAATCATTTAGCCTACCTCCAAAGAATTAAAGGGTTCTATCCACCAAACTTCCTCCAAATTTGAGCTACACATGACAATGCCCAATAGGTGCAGCTCCTTATACTCTCCCATTGAACAATTTGCCTTGTTGTTTTGCACAAAAAATTGGCATGGATTCACATGCAGTTCCACATGAGATTCAAATTCACCAGAAGGGAAGAAGGCTAGTGTTTATTCTCTAAGCTCTTGTCAGGGGAAAAACTGGGAAGGATTCATGTTCTGATGGTTCTGTGCAGGATTTTTTAAAAAAAAAATCACATGTTCTGCAGCTCCGCATGGGATTCTAATCCACCACCAAGGGAAGAAGGCTATTAGTTATTCTCTAAGCAGTAGTCACTTCCCCACTCCTTGAAATGAGCACCATGACCTAGTCCATAGAGAATGAATGCATGATTACAGAACTTGGACACTTTCAAAAAGCACATTGTTGATAAAAGCACATTTTCACAATTTGTTGAAAATTCTGTTCTTCTAAAATATGCATAGGCAAACACTAAACATGTCTAACCAATTAAATTTAATTGAATTTCAACTAAAAAAATACACATGCTTGTAGGGATGCCCAATAATATCTAACATTCATTTTGTCTTCTTCCCCAATTATCCTTTATTGTGTTTAAGTATGGATCCAAATTGGGACTTTATATTTTCATAAATGAAGGATGCTAAAGACTTTCCTGCACCCAGATGCAAGACGTTCGCACAGAACATTGGCAACAAAGAAAATGCACAGAATGTTTTTCACTTTTTTATTCAGAACTGAAGAATATTGAAAACTGGGATGCATGGTTTCTTGCAGAACTGTGCAAGGCCAAAAAAGGTGTGCAAAAAGACAAGTGAAACCATCACCAGACAGAGTTCGTTAGGGGTGTTTAGCGCCCCCCTTCATAAATTAAGTGGTGTGTCAGAGTGGTTGATCACTTTCACTTTGAGTGGGAGATCTTGGGTTCATATCTTTTTACAATGGAGACCTTTGTCATGTATGTATTTCTTCAAGAAGGAAGGACAATCATTTTCAACGAATGGTTGTGTATTTGTTTTGTAGGAAAACATGATTCCCTGGGACAAATGAGCTCAAATCATTTGAGGCCAATCGGCCCAAATTCATGGCTCCTTGGGGCAACTGGCCCCAGATTCTCTAGAGCAATATGTTTTCTCAAGGAAAATGGGTTCAAAACATGGTTTTTGGGAGCAAATAGGCCCAACTTCTTTTGAACCATCATGGTTTCAGCATAGGAAATTGCCTGGAGGAACTTGGGTAAGTGCCTTTTTCCCTCTGGAAGTGAGGGAAACTTGGTTAAGTCCCCTTATCCTCAAGGGAGTTGCAAGTTCCTGTTTTTCTAAGGCAACTTGCTTGAGGAAGTTGTCTAAGGACTACACCCTTTTGTTCAATTGTTCATGAACAAAGAAAATAAAATAGAGAATTTGCAAAAGGAATTGAACCCTAGACCTTTGGGGGTGAAGGTGTTCTAACCATTGCACCACAATTTAATAAAAAAAAATTGGTGTAAAACATTCATCACAGTTCGAGTATAATTAAAAAATTTAGAAATAATTTGCTTGCTGAGCCTGTGGTATTCAACCTGTGTTGTATTGAGCCATATGCTACATTTCCAAATTTTCAAGGCTGTATTGTCAAAACAGCCTTGAAGTTTTCATTCATTTGCAAGAGCAGTGACCATAAGATAACTAAATATTACAATTAAATGTGTGGTCTCAATATCGCATTATGTTGTAGGGTAAAGCTTGAGGATATGGGCTTTGCCAACCTTGGGCTGATCAAATGTAAAGGCTTGCTCCAATTTGTTTTCCCTGTGGTATTATCTGATGGTAGCACTAGAGAAAATGAAAAAAATACAGCGTGTTTCAAAAACACAGAAAACCTGCCACAGCAGCAGTTGTGATTTTTGAAATTGCCCCCCACACAACAGAGGAAACAATACATTGGGTAAGGTGCCCTCTGATTACATGAAAAAAATCAGAGCAGGTCTTTACAACCTCCACCAATATTAAGTTCGTAAAGCATTGCTTTTTTAGAGCTGAAGTTATTCATCGGCCATCCCTCCTCACTATCACTATAGCATTGTTCCTCTGCAATGTCACTGTCATGACAACACTGTATGTAAGAGAAGAATCTATCAGCGTAAACCCTTCTCCTATATATAAAAAAACATTCATCAAATGGAGTAGGAATATATGTAGATCCTAGGTTGAGAGCTATCTGTCCTCCATTTAGAGCATATAAGTGTAAGTTGGCATGTGAAGTAGTGAAATGTGATGTAGAAATTGGTCCTAGAAGGATTGAAATAACATCTAAGGTCCTTGTACCAAGATGGGTATGAGCCAATGCTTGTTTGTGCCATAGAATATACATAGTTTGTTGGTGAAAATAATGAAGATATTTAATCACTGTTGATGCATATTCTTGGTCCATTTGTGAAAAAATGATATTTTCAATGTTATTTAGTGGGGGTATGTTGTAGCCGTGAGTTTCTCATGCAAGTGAAAGGAATTTGTCCATAGAAAGGTAGTCACAAGTCACAAAATTTGTTCCATTTTTTGTGCCTCATGTAACAAAAATATAAAAGGATTCTTCTAAGTTTCTAGGTTCATATCTGCTCTATAGGCAAATTTGTCTAAATCTTCTTGTGGATAATCATCAATTTGCCTACATCACAAAATTGGGAAAAAAGAAAAAAAAGAAAAGAAAAGTTCATGAGTATAATCCTTGTTACTTTGACATTTTTTTCCTCAATTTCTATGGTAAAGGAGTGGAGATAGGCAAGAGTATTCATAACAAACGTATGGAATTATACCTATTTGGGTAGAAATATTTCAGTGCAGGACCACCAAACA
>Ga0209208_10008291_pt1 | contig 13865 bp, 10 predicted proteins | sample S1TSphfallax_3_FD_187694 | JGI IMG/M metagenome (GOLD analysis project Ga0209208, IMG submission 187694) | Host-associated microbial communities from peat moss isolated from Minnesota, USA - S1T2_Fd - Sphagnum fallax MG (SPAdes) (version 2) | ecosystem: Host-associated > Plants > Peat moss >...
CATAATGATGAAAACATACCCCCATTATACCAAAATATAACTTATCAAAAGCACACATACCTTTCAAAAGTTTTATAATAAACCTATGTATACCACTAAGGGTTATTTTGACACCCTAGTGGTGCAACTAAGTTTGGTTCCATTTGCAATTAATGGGACATATGTGCATGATCATGAATGAAAAAAAAATTCAAATGTAAGATGAAAAAATCACTAGTTGTAAATGTAGTTGTATTATAGTTGCAAGAATTGTCCAAGTGTGTAAAATAATTGCAAACCAATTAGAGTTAGTTGCAAATGACAATTAGTTGCACATAATTTCAAATGCATTGTTTGCATTTTAAATGTTTTCTTTTAGTGAAACAAATCAAAATACCCCAATTTGATCACATGGCCATAATTTTTATTTTTATTTTTATTTTATTTTTGAAAGCTCAAAATAGTAGTTGTTTACATTAAAAAGCTCGTCCAATTAGATTTTTTGAATGCAAGTTTGAAAAATAGGCCAAAAGACATGGAAATGCCCCAATCTAATCATGTGGCCATAAGTTTTTCTGATTTTTTATAATTTGTAAAAATTCTAACCCCTTGTAGTAATTACTTACATTTGAACTTTTCCATTAGAATTTTTGCAAGAAAACGAAAAAACAAAACATTGATGCAATTTTAAAAAGGGGTGAAAATGCCACAAATATATCAAAATCCCCCAATCTCATCACATGGCCATTTTTTTTTCCCAATTTTTTAATAATTCTTTAAAATTCTTGACCCTTGTATCTATTTACATTTGAAAACCCTTTCAAATTTTTTGATGTTTTGAAGAGAGAAAACTAAAAAATGATACAACTTTGAAAAACAAAATGTCACAAACACATCAAAATACCTCAATTTGATCACATGGCCATATGTTCTTTTAATTTTCTTATTATTATTTGAAATTATATGTTTTGTAGTTATTTACATTAAAAAACCCAATGATTGGATTTTTTGAAAAAATAAAAAAATAAAAAATTGATACAACTTTGAAATATGGGGCATCAAGAAAACACCCCATGGTTAGGGTTTAGGAAGAAAAAAAGGTAGATTACCAATCTAAAGGTTCTTGCATTTTCAAGTTGTTAGTTAAACTTTCAATCTCTATTTCAATAACATTTTGGTTTTTACATGTTAATGAATATAACTAATTTTGTAGTGCTATTGTGAAAAATGTTTGCTGCTGAATATGAAATGGAACAAAATTAATTTTTCTTGTCAATTATATTATTGAAAGGAACCACACATATTAGTTGAGGTATTGAATGTCACCCTCATTCTTTACTTGCATTTTTTGTAATTGGACTTTTGTTTGATATTTGTTTCATTTGTGATTTTTTCAAGTTTAACACCATTCAAATCATTCATATTTCCTCTTTTGCCATTTCTTTTAAAACATTATCCAAAGTCTAATATATGAAGCATGAATTATGGTATTGGAGATCCATCCTTTGTCAAAGAGTCCAACCATATACATAACAATGATGCCCAATAGAAATCATTGCATGTGACCTATCATCGTTGCACATGGTACTTCATATGTTACCATTTTATCTCATTTGTCATTGTTTTGCACTTTCCCTTTCAAAGTTCAAACAAATTCGTCATAGATTGTCAATGTATAAACTTTTGCATCATGCAATGAATAAAAATTTAATGATTAATAATAATAATAATAATAACTTTGGATGTATCAAGAGATCATTGAATAAAACTCATCTTCATCTTTATGCAAGTTAATGCGAAAAATTGACCAACGATAATACCAAGTTAAGATCATATTGTGATTGAGTAGCAATAGAAAATTTCACAACTTAAATAAGACTTAACAATAATTATGCAAACCAAAAATGTGGAATGTGCAACCATGGAACAATTAAAAGTTTTTTACAAAAGGATTATTAAGGCATTGTAACATGATGCAAACATGAAGCGAAATGTTATGCAAAAGATGAATACCTTGGACCCATATTATTCCAAGTACATGTTCCAATAATATGATGAATTGGAAATGCAATACACCATCATTTGAACAAATAAAAAATGATGGCATTAAAAGTAAAAAATGTTGATATGTGTTGAAACATAATTGAAAATATGTTTGTTATAGATTTGGATGAGTTTTTTTAAAACACCGAGTGAACGAAAAGTTTTATAAAAGAAAGTTGAAAGCTTACAAAGGAGCATTTTTTAACTTTAATGTTTATTTTCCACCCCAAACCCTAGACCGTAGGGCTATGAACATTATTTCATTAATAAAATTTTGATTTTATAATTTTGAAATTTGAATATTTTGACTTTTTATTTTTGTGAAAGTTTATAATTACCATTTTGTTGGATGAATAATTATTGTAAGCATATTGAAATAATAATTGGTATCATTCTATTGGATGAAAATTGTTATAAATATTAGAAAAACTTGGGGAACTTAAATCCCTTTTGATGAGCAAGTGATGAGCAAGTATGACATGATGTTATATAAAAATACATGACTGTATGATTACACACCCAAAACACGTTTAAATTGTGAGAGATACAAGGTTTCAAATATTCAAACAATGACAATTCAAACTTTGGGAGTCTTGGGACAAAAATAAATTTGAATGCAAGTTTTTATACAAAGGCATAAAGAGAGGAAAGTGGTGGCCTCCTCCCAAGTTCAAGTTGTGTGATTGTAATGAGTCTAAAACAAAGCCATGACCAAAAACTATCAAATTTTAATAATTAATTACATTGTTTTGTTTATGTAAGTGATTTGTTTATGAGATGTTCATGAACTTGTCACTTTGTATACAACACACAATGTGAGAAAAAAACTTTGCCTTGTGTTCTACTTTGATTTGAAGCCAACACATAATCGATCAAATTAAAGTTTGATGTGGGAAAAAAATCATCACCCCAAAGATTAATGATAAATTTTACTTTATCTATCACATCGGGACAATTCACTCATTACTCTTTGCATTTGCCATGAGTCTAAGTTCTCATTAAATTCTCATTAAAAACTAAATGTTGAAAAATAATCGAGAATGGAAAATTATAAACCTAAAGAAAGGCACATAAAATATCATTTCTTTGTCAATATTGATCCACATTGCACATGTCACATTTTGTACTCTTTGCAATGCCCGCCATTAGTATGAATTAGAAAGTTAGAACCATTTAACCTACGTTACATAATCTCAATGCGTTGAACAATTAGGTGCCTAGCCTTATCTAACCATTCAAATCATTCCACCCTATCTTTTAAGGATTGTGATTCATCAAACTTTTTATTGTAATAATATGAAATAAAGAATCTCGAATTCAATAGGTAAATAACTTCAATGCCATACACTAATGAGGATGGTGTGGCAAATGTGGTAACTTTATAAGTAGTTTTATAAGTCCATAAAGCTCATATCAAATTTGAACTTCAATCCTTTTTGGAATCTTGAACCATTTTGCACAAAATTTGAACCAAGGTTTGGTTCAATTGTTTAGTTTAACTGTTAGTTTGAAAATGATATGGTGCAATTTTGTAGTGATTGATTTGGAAAAGTTAACCATGGTTTCAATAACCTCATTCAAAAAATGTTTTCCTTTATCATCGATGAGGATTTTGGGACAACCAAATTGAATAATCATGTTTTCATACAAGAAAATGGCTATGGTCTTAGCATCATCCTTTTTTATTGCTTTGGCTTTTGCCCATTCAGTGAGTTACTTTGTGGCAACGATGATGAATTTCATGCCCTAATATGAGTTAAAGTAAAACTTGACCAATGAAATCGGTGCAGTTGTTAGTAAACATTCACGTCAATCGGTGTTTTTTAAACTTTTCATCTTGTATTGACAGGATTGAAAAATATGAAAATATAATGGCATCATCCACCATGGTTCGATCCTTGCTTGTGTCAATAAAAACAAAATAGTAATTCATAACAACCTTGGATTTACATTCAAAAAAAGGATGATGTATTCATTTAAGGTAGACATAGTTGTGGTGGTGCAAGGTACAATGGTGGACCTATGAAAAAAATTCAACACCTTAATTGCAACGGAATCATTAAGCTTTAGTTTCGACGGTGGATTCAAATAATACGTAAAAAAATTTATAGTAGAAAACTTATTCACAAGTAACTAATACAATTTATTACATATTACACAAATAATTAGTATGTACCAAAAAAATAAATAGTACATAGGCTAAGAGGAAGGTTATTAATGTTTTTGAATCGACTTGGTCAAAGAAGAACCAGATGATGTTACTTCTTATTACTGGTAATTATCATAAATGTTAGTGACTCTTTTTAAATTAGGATTAAAAACTATGATGATAGGTCAAACGAATGGGCTTAACAACGATCAAATTTAAGGCATCCCATCAAAATATTCCAAATAAGGGAAAGATGAATCTTCTAAATTCATTGGTCATGAAAGTTATTATTTTAATTTGATTGGTGAATGGAACCCTTCCATTATGTACAATGATTCTCATCCTAAACATCATTGGAAGGTGGAATCATCATCAAATCTCATTAGTTCATGAAATGAAAAGAGACCTTCGATTGGAAATAAAGATTTCATAAGTTTTCATTGACCAATGGAAATTAACTCAATAGGGGGTGGGTCAAGTGAGAGGCTCTTTGAAACTTTAAACTCTCTTGCTTGTTTGGTGTGTGAAATGTTGTATGTGTTATAAAAAGAATGTGTGAAAAGGAAGAACTAGTTGAGTTTGTGTGGATGTGTGTTATTCATGAGCACAATAATGTGTGTAAATAAGAAAGGAATGGAAGAAGATTGGGTGTAAAAGGTAGAAGGAGTTGGAGTTTTATGTGATATTATCAATGGACAAGTTTTTAGACTTTTTACTGAGATATTTATTTCTCTCAAATCCACCATTGGATTTGTGTCAAACTTTAATAAACTTTATAATATGAGTTGCAAAAATGTTCTCTAAATTTCAACATCACCCAAGCTTCTATAAGGGAGTTGCACTTATTAGAAGTAGTGATGGTTTTAAAGTTATTTTTTCCCAACATTGTCATAATTAACTTTCAAGTTGGGCATATCCTTGGATTTTAGAAATCAAAATTTATGAAAATTTGTCCCAAGGTTGCTTTTGAGATTTTCTTTCCATTAACAATATGCATGCTACAATTAAAATTTGTACAAAAACGTTATGACAAAATGAACAAAGGGGGGTCAAATTACCAAAATGTGGATGCCAACAACACGAACACTACTTCTTCATACTTGTCATGGTAATTGTTAATTCTTCTAAACATATTTTGATAACCACATTTTTATTTGTTAAAACACAACTATGTAATAATTACATCCTAAATGAAGGTTGCGAGTACTTGCATGTTTTCGAGTTCAACAGAGTGTAAAAATCCCTCACACATTTGTGGGATTTAATGTGGTGCATTTTAATGTATGGTGAGTCAAATCCCTACAAATTAATTTTAATGTTCACAACTCTTTAAAATGTTCAAGGTGATGCAACTTATCAATTTGCTTGTTAATTTCATTCCAAAAATTATATATATTTTTCAATACTTTAATAACACACCATATAAAATTGTTGAAAAAATGGTTTAAAAATAACATTATCTAAAAGGAACATATGAATGTCGCAACCATCTCTTGCATCACTTGCACAATCCTTCATCAAAATAGTTGTGAATATTTATTTAATGATTAAAAATGATGTTATTTGATGAAATTACCAAAAACCAAAGCATATCCTTTGAGCTAATCATGCACATATGCATTATAATAAAAAAGGTTATATTTATAACCTTTATTATTTATTAATAATGATAAAATAAATTGAAATTAATGTAATATAATAATTTGGATTTTTTTGGAAAAAAATGCAAATCATAATTGTTTTTGAGACCTTAAAGCTTTCATTTATGAATTACAATGTTATGAATCATCAATGCTTTAGTTGAATCCAATTTTGGTATATTATGTCAATTTTTTTTGTATTTACATAAAATTGATAAAATCTTCGCATGAAATTTCATGTTTTATTCGATGAATTTTAGATTTTGCATAAAATATTTGATTTGTAATAGTCTTTTATGGGTTGTTATATGGTACAATGTATATAATTTGTATGTTATAGTTGATTATTTTTAGAAGAGTTTAAAAGTGATATAATTAAATTTTCTAATTTAATTTAAATTAATATTAAATAACATTGAACATTATTAATTATGTAATTAATAAAAAAATAAAAAATTATTTATATTTTCAATATTTATAAACATATTAAATTTATTATTAAATTTATCAATATAAATTAATAAATTATTTATTTAGTAATATTATTTTTCCCTAAAAGTTACATTCAAAACCTATCCTATAAACCATTTTACAATTTATAATACCCAAGTAAACTACCTACATGTGGGAGATTGTTTTGATATTTAATTTAACTTCATTTAATATTTGGTAAATTTTAAATTACATTGATTCTTTGAATAAATTAGGTTTAGACTAAATTAAACAATTTTGATTGACTTAGTTTAATCAATTTTGAATTTCACACAAATAACATGATTTGTAATGTTTTATAATATTATGTACTTACAAAGGTCATGCACACTTTGGTTAGCTTTGAATTTTATATAATTTTTCTTAATGAAAACTTGTGACAATCTAATATAGTAAAATCCACATTCAATTTAACGGTCCTTTGATTTAACACATAAATGTTGATTTGGAGGAACTTGAAATATTATGTATATACAAAATGCACACATACCTTATTTAACATTGGATTTCATTTATTGTTATAATGTTGACTTTAATAATACATGTTTGCAAAATGCACATTTTTATTTAATGACTTTCATATTTGACACAAAAGGTTTGGCTTGCATTAATTTGTAATATTATATACTTCCAAAATTTGCATGCATTTTAATTGGCTTTGGATTTAACATAAACATTTTTCTCAACACCAAATTTGTGATATTAAATGCACATTCAATCCATGCTTTTGGTTTATTTTCATATTTTTACATGTACTTAATGTTTAATCATGGTAACAATATTGCACATGTCTAAATTAAAAAAGAGAAATGAAAAATAAAACAACTAATGCATTTATATTTTTTGGAAAAATGAATTATGATAAAAATGTATTGATAAATACATTAATCAATGGAGCATAAATTTAAAAACCTTTTATTTGAAAAAACTGCAACAATATTCATTTAGGATGTGAAAAAATGTATAATAAAAGGTTATGAAAAATGTTTACAATGTAAATTGTGACTAAAAACCAATGAATCATGAAATTTCATTGAATTATGAAAATGTTATATTGTACAATTCCATTTATAATTGGTAAAAATAATAATGGTGTAAATAAAAAAAAATCACTTTGTAATTTCATCTTGGACAAGTGTTATAAATGAATCATATTTCCTTTTTAGTGAATGATGTAAACTTACATAATTAACGTATTTTTATTTTTATTATTATATGTTATGATGAAAAAATTAAAAGATTTCATGTGCATATGATAAAACATTTGATCCACCATTTCCAAGTGGATCAAATGTTTTGAAACTTACATTGAAATTTTCTTACAAGGCAGTATAGATCAACAAAAGAATTTTAGATAAAAAACCAATGATTTACAAACAATATTGAAGTCACTTTGATTGACCTTAATTTATGCATTATCTATAATTAGTGTAAAGTTTGAATTGAATTAATACTTAAATATGACATCAATTTATACATGACACAAATTAAACATCAATTTGAAAGATTTTATTGCATTAAATGTTATCTCCATCATGTTTACATATTTGGACTCATTTGTCCATGATTTCTATTTAAACAATATGGAAAACAAAAATCTCAAATTTTGCTTGACAAAATATAAAATCTCAAGGAGATCAAAATGAATATGATGTAATCAAATCTAAAGATGGGTTTTATACCATAATTGGTCATTGTATGTTCTAGAGAACTCATCTTGACTTTTTTAGGTTATTAAAAACAAACATGAAATATTAATTAAAAGATCTTTTCAATTTCAATTACATAATATTTTGAAATTAATATTTCATATAATAAAGTTATTCGTAAAATTAAAAAAAGACGACATCAAAACCTCTTATTTGGTCACATAGGGGATGAGACTTCAAAAAATAGGAAAAAAAAGTACACTGGGCTTCAATTGGGCATGAAACTCAATTTAACACCAAATTTGTTGCTAAATTGAGTTTGCATTGTGCTTTCTGCCATGGATATTGTCTTGAGAGGATGCATTTTTTGCTATCTATGTCTACATGCATTGGCATAAAGAGACTTGGGTTCCAAAGCAGCTTATCTTATTCTTGAGTCAATTGCATCTAACTAGTTTTGAAGGTGGGTTCAAACCTGACAATAGAGATTGCACATGAGCCATTCTCGAGGTGTTGCAGCACCACTTTCAGCTTCCCATTTGTTGGCATCAGCAAAACCCTCGGTATCTTCCACCCAAAACCCAAGTCCTCCACCTTGATAGTAGTTAAACCAACTTCTATAAGGTAAACCTGGAACTTTCAGTGTGCATTAAATCTTCATAAGTCTGTCTAGGTGTGTTTTGTAAGCGGGGAAGAATCATGACCTGCAGAGATCAGATCTGCTGCAATGACGACCTCCATATTTCTCTCTCTCCTTTCTGTAGTTTTACAAGATCTCTGGAGAGGAAGGTAGGGTTAGGGTTTGGTGCACAACAGGGCAGAAGAGATGGAAACGGAGCTAATTATTGTGAGAATTTTGTGTTGTTCCAGCAAGCTATGGATCCTCCTCAGCGAGCAGTAGCAGCACTGGATTTCCCAATGAGGAGCTGTTGATCTCTCACAGAAGAGAGCAGCTCTGGATCCTCTTCCTCATCTCATCAGCAGAAGAGAATAGCTATGGATCCTCCTCATCAACAGAAGAGAGAAGCACGTACGGATCCTCTGCAAAGAGCAGGTATAGAGCTACCTCAGAGACCAGCGGCTGTGGAGGATCCCCAGAAGAGAGCAGTGATCGATGTGCCGCAGTCTAGACCACCACAAACTGTACTACCTAGAACAGCTATGGATATTCAAAAAGAGAAAGAAGACAAAGAAGCGATGCGAAGGTGGAGGCAGCAAGGTATCCTTGCAGGTGCAGCTAGGTTTGCAGAACTGGAGCAAGCTTTGCAGGAGATTCGCGTCAATGCTCTACAGGTAACGGCGTGGTGCATCCTCTCTTCTGTCGCTCGTGCGAAGGTTTCGCTCTTGCTCCTCGGGTATTCATTGCTCCGATTTCTGTTCTGATGGGCGTGTGCATGGCCACAGGTTCTCAAAACCCCATATTACCGGAATTGTAAAGCTGCACGCAACATCCGCAGAGGTATACATACTGGGGATTGTGGTCCTCCTTCAAGAGTTGCTGTTTTTCTTCAGGATTTTGGGTCCTTCTCAATGTTACATGAAAGCTTTGAATCTTCTTCTTGCTTACTATACGGTGGTACCCCAGCAGGATTGTTATTCTGTATCTCATCAGTCCTTGAACTGAAACTGATGAAGAGCATTGGTGGGTGTGACCACCCTTGTGGGAAATGCAGTTGGCATGCGAGTGATGCGGGAGCTATGCAAGAAGATGCGGTCAGAGACGGTGTTGATTGGGAAGGAGAGAAGACTTGGTGACAGAGGAGGAGGAGGGGATGTTAGTGCACCGAAACGGAGAAGGATAGGGACCCCATCAGAACCTAAAGTGCCTGCCACTGTTGCCACCGCTGATGCTATTGTAGGAGGGTCTCCAGCAGGAGTCAATTTTGTCTTGATGACTCCTGATGTCTCCACTGATGGGCCTGAACTGATGCCTGTGAAACAACAGCAAAACATGCTGAATTGAGCATCTGATGGAGAAGAAGACACTTTGATTGGAATACCCATAAAGAGTCTGGAGGAAATCTCTTGTAAATTTTTTTGGCAGCCTCTGTATATTTTGTATCTGACAGTTTTGAAAAGAAGAAACACACATCACTCAGATCTCCAAGAGATGCTGATGATTGTGTGTAATGGATTAGTATTTTTTGTGGTGGCAGCAGACAGTCACAAGCTTATGGACTTTCTTTTCTCAGGTGTGGCGCTATTGCTTACTGAGGTTTTTTGGTGTCTCCAGGACCCAGCGTAAGAGAGCTATGGACATTGGCACCACACACAAGCCACCCTGGATAGTAGTAGTTCTTGATTTTCCTCTTAAGAGTTGTGGTGGTTTTGTCAGCTGTGGCATGCATGCAGGTTTATGCCTGAGAAAGAGGAACTCCAGCATCCATCATCCAGAGCTTCAATCAAGCTTGGAGTTTTGTGATGAGCTGCAAATTGAGGATTGAAGTTCAAAGTATGTGCAGAGTTGTTAGTAGTTCTTCCAAGTTTTGCATGTTCAACTAAGCATGGAGAAATCATGATATAGATACTGAGAAGTGGAGAGGACCACAATCAATAACACGGACATGACCACTAAAATGGATTACTCAATATTTTGGATTCTATGGCTTTTTCCAAGATTGTAAAGTCTATTCATGATTGTGTATCCACAATTTTGTTGTGTTTTCTTCCATTGTTGAAAGACTTTGTGTCTTAACTTCACATAAATGAGTGACCCTTTTTTGTTATTTTGAGGATGAGTTTAGGATTTTATGCAACAGTATATAGAAAAATCTTGAACCAGCTAGTGCTGTAACTTCATTAAATGCCACAATAGTATTCATGATAAGGAACTAGAAAGGTCAAAAACAAATGAACATATTCAAGCAACAACATGCAACCTGATAAAACTTGATGCTATTGCAAACGTGCCTGGGAGGAGATCAACACCCAAAAAATTGATGCTATTGCAAACATAATTTTGAGGAAAAAATATTTACATGAAATTTGACACAACAAAAGGACAAACACTTTAAGTTCAGAGTCCTGAAGCTTAAAAATGTGGAAATTTTACTGTAGGAAACATGTACATGAATCTCATAATCCTGAGGCTTAAACCGACACAAGAATTCTACTATAGTTTTTGCACACACACTTCAAAACTTCTGCAATACACAGCTACACCACAACATCACACAAGACCACATATATGCTTTGGTGGTCAAAAATGAATTAACACCATAAAGAACCGAGGTGGTGAAACCACCACTAGCAATTGATTTCATTATTGACACTACTAATTGTTGTAAATATTTCATCCAGGAGTATTGTTTGTTCAGCTTGAAATTTTAACACTCCCCTGTAAGCTCAAGTCTAGTTCTATTGCACCAAATATGTCTTTAGATTTCCGAAGCTTCTTTGCACCCAATGATTTGGCAAAGATATCAACCACCTAATCACTGGTTATCTTCTACCTTCTGAGCTCAGTTTAGTAGACTTTTCTCAGAATTTTTTTCAGCACAAAGTAGCAAACCCAGGGCATCAAAAAATCACATATGCAGATAATAAATGCAAAGATGCTCAGTTGTGTAACTTTGGTGTGGTCCTTGAAACTGCCTAGAGAGAATCTCCATTAGACAAAGAGTGGCCTGCCACAATGTACTATAGCTTGTTACATTGTCAAAGCAAAACCTCTGATTCTTCAAGTCATCAACAACATGAGAACGCAGGAGAAGAAGGAAACTCTGAAGTTGAATGAGCACCATTGCCATTGGATGCTATCCATGGTTGTCTTTGAGGATATAGACTCTACCTGCCCATGAATGTATATACTCTACTTTGGCAGCTGTAGGACTACCTGAGGAACTGTATGCTGATGCTATAAATCAATGGTATGCATTGTCTGTCATAAGCCAACGGCACTGGAATGCCTTCTCTGCAACAACCTGCATCCCAGAAACCATCCCCAGTGCTAGATCATCCCAGCAACCACATTTTATGATAATTGCAGTTGCAAGCATTCTGTTTATACACTGAAATAATGCATGAAAGAAATTGACTGGTACTTCTTGGACCACTCAGCAAGTGCGGCATTGTCTGACTCATCCTCAAACTCATGTACCATGCCAACAAATAGAGCACACTTTGGCTCAACCCTCTTTGCTGCTTCCAGGCTCTGTCCATTACCAAAAAGCCCATCCCATGCTAAGTAAGTCAACAATTAACAAACCTGTAAAACTTGTTTCTTCCTGTACTAAGTTTTGAAAGCAAAATTTTCCAAAAATCAAACTTGACAGAGGAAAGAAAACAGAATCATAAAAAAGAAACAGGAATACAGAACACAGCAAAATGTATAGTTGCAGGTCAATCTGTATCAAGACAACTCAGAAATACAGACACATTAGTAAACAACAGATGGAGGTCATACCTTAGGCAAACACTTATGTGTGTTGTGGTGTGATCTTTGAAAAGGAAGTAAGACCTAATATGTCAGCATGTGTCCTGATTGGGTGTCATAGATCACATGATCAGAATAAGCAGGCGAATAGTAGAATAGGACAAGTGTTTCTTCATAGCAAAGGGAACAAAAGGTCTACCTTGTACAAAGAATCCAAGATAAGCAAATCCACCTGGCCATTTCCTTGCTTGGAGATAACTGCAACATGTCTAGGTCCAAGGCCCGAAAGGGAAATTGTTAGAATCCAAAGATATGCAAATCCACCTGTCCTGCTTTTGCATGGAGATACCAAGATCTGTGTCTTTGGAAAACAGTTGCAGGATGCCAGAAAGCCCTGAGTCTTTGAGGGCAACCATCAGCATCAAGGAAGTAAACTGCTGGCCTACTCCTTCCTTATGGATGACTCCAACTTTCCAAGAATTCATATCCCAGATAGCATCATCAGAAAACAACATGAAGAAATGGCAAGGAATATGCAAGAGATGATGCTGTAGAGACAGAACCAAGTAAGACTTGTGAAGTGGTGTTCAGTCTCAGCTGGAAATGGGGAGACATCAGATACATAAGTAACTTTAGACTTGTGAAATGGTAAGCAAAGAATGGAGATGGAGGATTTAGTAGTAGAGTGTGAAAGGGAGAGAATGAATAGGTAAAGGAGTAAATCTGTGCCAGCTCTCTACTTAGAAAAATTGTGCACAATCAAAGAGTCCTACTTTCAAGGAAATTGTGAAAGATCCATAACAGAAAAAAAGTATACCTAGTGGAGGAGCCAGTAGCAAGCAACATTGATGCAAGGAAACAGTGGGTTCGTCTGGCAGCAATTCGCAGTTAATCTTTTGCAGAAAAAGGAGAGAGAGATGAAAACAGAGAAGAGTTGAGAGAGAGAGAGAGAGGTGATCAGAAGTACCTGTAGTTGTGGTTGAGTTTTGGTGGGCCCAGTCATAATGCATGAGAGCTCATGTGCCCGTCTTCTTAGAAGAAACATAATTGCTGCAGGCAAGAGGATTCTGGCCCCAAATAGATTGTGCCATTTCTTACAACAAAACACAATTGCAGACAAGCTTTGGCCTCAAGGAGATTGTGTCATCTTTCATAAGAGACTCAAATTTTGAAGATAAAATTTCTGGCCTCAAAAGAGATTGTTGGGCCATTCATACAAGAAACACAAACTGCAGACAAAATTTTGTTTGGCATCAAAGAGATTGATTGTATGCCAGTCTTGCAAGAAAGACAAACTTTATTCTGGCCTCAAAGAGACTGTGTGCCATTTCTTACAAGAAAAGTTTCTGCCTCAAAGAAAGAGATAGATTGTGCCATTCTCACAAGAAACACAAATGCAGATTTTAAAAAATCATTCTGGTCTCAAAGAGAAATTGTGTGCAATTCTTTACAAGAAAAACACAATTTGCAGACAAGATTTTTATCCCAACTGCTCCAGCTCCTATAATTCAGCTGATCTTGAAATCTAACTACAATCT
>Ga0209208_10008292_pt1 | contig 13865 bp, 14 predicted proteins | sample S1TSphfallax_3_FD_187694 | JGI IMG/M metagenome (GOLD analysis project Ga0209208, IMG submission 187694) | Host-associated microbial communities from peat moss isolated from Minnesota, USA - S1T2_Fd - Sphagnum fallax MG (SPAdes) (version 2) | ecosystem: Host-associated > Plants > Peat moss >...
GGGGGGGGGGGGGGGGGGCAAGAAGGTGGGTATTATGTAGCTAGGCCGGTGAGGTTAAAGTTGGAAAAAAAACTAAACTAAACCAAGGAAATGGTCAGCATTAAAAAAGTGAACAGTGGTCAACACACATTCAACCACAAAATGAGAAATCCCAACCATCATGTGGACAAAACTGCCAATTAGTGTTGGTGGGCGTTGGTTCATGCATGGCCAATAAGGTAAGTGCTAGTAATGACCTAGTGCTTCAGTGACATTATACCGGCTATGTGAACATACCTTAATCCAAGTAGGGTAGAACAACCCATTACCGATCGGCAGACCATCACCGATCAGGGATTTAATCATGTAACATATTGCTTTTTGTTTTGTTTTCTAGTGATGACTAATCAAAAGTCCATTTATGACCGATCGTTCACCCATAAATGAATTGCATGGAAATTTTAAATCGTTTGATGAATTTAGGGGAATTTAATGTTCAGTAATAAAGTGCAGGACAACCACCCTTTATTGTGAAAATTTTATGAGCCCATCAATTTCTCATCAAATTTGTACAACTTCTTGATTAGTAATGACGGTCCAAGGTTACATTAAACAACAAGGAGATGATTACAAATTTGAGGCTTTGAGCACATAAAATTGTAATCAAGTGCTTCGAAATGAAACATTTTGTGCATAGAAAACAACATCCAAAAACATAAAATTGAACCTTTGTCTAATTATTCCTCTATAAATTGCCCAAATTTGGGCTAGATACCAAAATCACAAACAATTTGGTCAACCCATTAAGAGCTAGTTTTGGATACCAAGGAACAAGAACCAAAGAAATAAATGTAAGATTTTCCCACCACATTTCATATGAATCCATTTTTCCCACCAAAAATAAAATCTTAGCTTGGAATTCCTATAGTAAGAACTTCTAATTATAAATACATTAGATCTAGCAACAAGTTCATTGCGAGAGTTTCGATCATTCTTAGAATGACTACATGGTGAGATCAATAAGAAAATATACTTAGATTTGGTTACAATTGAGGTCAAAAAAGAAGTAAATGGTATAGTCCCTATTGTGTTTGAGCTAAGCAAGGAGGCAAAAGAGACAATTTGTGTTGAAATTAATACTAAGGAGAAGTTAGAAGATCTTATTACATTTGGGATCAAACAAGAAGTATAATTTGAGGTGCAAGATTTAAAAATAGTGCCAAAGAAAGCATATATAAGTGCCATACCATAATTGGTGTAGGAATACACAAACAAATACTCATAATATTTATCTTATCATTGGGTTCACCAATCAATAGACTTATAATTTTCATCACATTCTAGAAGTAGCACAAGTTGTAAGTTTCTCTCTCTTCCATCAAGACGCACTTTAAAATACATTCCCACTACATGCAAATCAACAACATATGTGACATTAAATTGAAAAGACTTTGTTGAATGTTATGAACTGTTTGTTTCTCATAAGGAAGTGGAATGATGTGCACTTAATCATTATCCAAATCGACACACTTCTAATCTCTTGGTCATCATACAAAAAATCTTGGTTTGTACTTTTAATAAGACTTGATAGGACACTCCTAAATGCTTAGAGGTTGGGCCTAGGAGGAATAGGGTTGAAATGAGAACACCAATGGGAAAGGAGGCCCAACAATTCATACCATGACATATGCAAGGTGGATTGCTTACAAATTGCTCATTAGCACATCTCAATGTGCCAAAAAAAATGTCAAAGTGGGGTTTTAAATCAAAGTTATGAAAATCAAGAAAACTAGGAACCCCAACTTGATACCCCAAGAACACAAGACTAACAACAATTTCAACCTACCACATTAACCATATCAACAACACAAGATCAATGGCCCCATTTTGACTCAAGAAAAAAAAAAGATTGCCTATTACAATAAGTAAAAGCAAATGGACAAACCAACAACTAGAAGATGCCATGGACATAATTGAAAGTGGACACACCTCTTTGAGAAAAGCTAACAAATATGAAAACATCCTTTTTGCCTCACTCTTAGATCACCTCAATGGGAGAACTAGAAGTAGGAAAGTGGGCCCTCAAGGTGTGTTAACAGAATTACAAGATGGAACAATAGTTAGTTGAGTTTTGAAGATACAAAAAGTTGGTTTATTTGTCACCTTGTAACAACTAAAATTGAAGGTAACTAAAATTACACTAACTAGACCCACACCTTTTTGAAATGGTGTTCCGAGAAGTAGCTGGTGGTACTAGTTTAAAAAATGTTGTCCAAAAATCAATATATGTTTTGCAGAAGGATTAAAGGTTTTTAGGACTAAAAGGTCCACAAGTGCAACATTACCTGTCATTTACATCTTCAAAAGGTTCATGAATGAGAAAAGATTATATAAAGTTATGCAAACTAGGGTAATGCATGGTCATGCAAAAGAAAGCTTAGATGATTACATACCTTTTCAACAAATGGCTTACTTTTTTTTTGTAAATTTGTACTAAAGGGGATTTTTCAACAAAATCATCACCTCTTGATTATGGATGGCCATGGATCACATGTCACGATAAAAACACTTGGTCACCTTACATTTTCACAGTTAACATATGCTCCAACCTTTGGATGTGACATGTTTCAAACCATTTAAAATTGCATTAAAAAATAAATGAAATGCTACCATGGCAAAAAACAATCTTTTGCAACCAAACATAATCATCTTGGCAAAATGGGTGGATGAAGCTTTGCAACAATCTTTGAAAAATGAAAACATCAAATTTGGGTTTAAGGTTTGTGAAATTCGGTCATTGAATTCTATGGCCACGGCCATAAACTTTGGTCCAAATGAGGTTTTCATTATAGTAGAGGAAAAGGATCTTGGAAATTCAAACCATTTAAATACAACAATGCAAACCAACAATAGTGAGGATGAAGTTAAAACTCCCACAAAGTTACTAAATATCGCAAAAACTTTGAAAGAATAGTTATAGTAACTCCCATGAGAGTTGAATGCCCTTTTTCACCCACACCTCATTATTATGTAGAAATGTTATGCAGCCCTACCACCCTAGCAACCAACCCTAAATTAGTTGTGAATTTAAAAGACTTTTATCTTGAATTAAATGATTTAAATGTGTCATACCAAACCCAACAAGTTCTTGCATTAGCAGACTATCAACAAAGAGGACTCTTGGGAAAGAACCTCTAGTAGATTGCTCTAATTCACATGTCATGACATTTGACCAATACTTGGTAGTGTTCAAGCAAAAAACAATGGACAAAGAGGTTATGGACAAAGTTAAGGAACTCAAAATAAAAGTAGGGGAAGAAAAAAAATCAAAAAGGTTTCAAGATACATTTATCCCAACTAAGCAAGCAACTCAAAGGATCATTGAAAAGGAGCAAAGAACCAAGTTTAATCAAGCATGGTCTATTACTACAATTAAAGCTACTAGTGAATGCTTCCAAAACAATTTCAGAGCAGGATTTTGAGCCCATCCTCTAGGCTATAAAGGGTTTAACTTAGGAATACATATGCACAACAAAGATCTATTGAACAACAAAGAATGGCAAGGATGTGGTTTACTAAACATGTCCCAATTAGGTTGCAACTTTCTTTTCAACAATAATAAAAGAAGGGGTAAGGGTCTAGGGCTTAAGGTTTATGGTTTTAGACTATGATCATGATGGGTTTAGGGTGCATCTAGAAGAGGAGAAACAAAAAAAATAGGAGTCAAATTGTTTATAGATGGCAATGAATAAAAATAATAGAGGTAAAGGAAAGAAGATTGTTTGTAGGTGGTAATGGGTTTAGGGTTTTAAAAATAAATGCAAAGGGAAATAAATTTCTGTAAAATTGGGAGAGATTATGATAAAATGAAATGAAATTGGGCAGCAATGGAAACTTAGGGTGGCAAAAAAAAAAAAAAAAGGTGCATTCAAGAGGACTTTGATAAAAGAGGTTTAAGGTGATAAAAAGCAAATGGAAGGTGCACTCAAAAGGATTTTGGTAGAAGAGGTTTAGAGTGATAGAATGGTAATGGAAAGTGGACTCTTAAGGACTATGGTAGAAAAGGTTTAAGGTGATAAAGTGGAAATGCAGGGTGCACTTTAGAGGACTGGTAGAAGAGGTTAAGGTCACAAAATGGAAATGAAGGATGCATTCTTGAAGATTCTACGACATGAAGTTTAAGGTGACAAAGTGGAAATGGAGGGTGCGTTCTAAAAGGTTTTAGCATAGGAGGTTTAAGGTGATAGCGAAAATCAAAGGTGCATTCAAGAGGATTATGACAAAGCAAGGTAATGGCAACAAACAAGAAAGAAAGTGTGCACTAAAAGGAATTTGGTGATGGAGGTCTAAGGTGGTAGAAAAAAATGAGAAGTTCATTAAAGCCTTATTAACTATTGTGGAAATTCGGTGTTTTTGACTATTATCAAGTTTGGGCCCTCTTGAATGTTGTTGACCTTTGCATAACAGGCCTTCATACCTAAGAGACAACAACATCCACAATGACATGATGATGGGGGACAGAACATTCGCATGGTGATCCATGAGTGATCAACATAAAAAACAAGACAATAACCACATAGAAATGAACATAAAAAGATAGGAAAGTTCAGGCCCTTTTGATTGTTGAGCAATGTTGATGGCAACAAACACACAGATACACACACGCATAGAAAAAAAACTAGGCTTCTTGCAGCAAACTAGTTGGTCCCTTCTGGGACCTGGAGTGGAGGTAGGCCTAACTTCGTCTTTTATTGACTGACTACGTCGGTCTCTCTCTCAAGTAGAGTAGCACTGCTCCTGCAGCAGCACTAACCTAAACATTGTCACCTTGGGTCACCAGAGAGAGTCGACACAGACAGAGCGGATGATGATATTATACTTTCCCTTTACAATATTACCTAGTTCATTAGCTATTAAGAATAGGTGAGGACTTCGAAAATTTCAGATAGCCTGTTGTTTCCAGCAACTTTAACACACTGAATGATTGCTAGTCACAGTATGAGACTTGGAAAAAAGAACAGTACTAATTCGGAACAGTTGGACTATTTACAGGATCTTAACAGACTGTAGTTCTCTAACGTTGTAGACCAAGCTGCCCAGAAAACTGAATACTACTTAGGCTACTACATGGGGGGGAAGGATAAACAAGCCAGCAGCAACTGCAAAATCACTGGCATACATAAGTCTTCCTCAGCACCTGGACGTTTCCTGCAGCTGATGTCCACATACATGTCTCTGAAGGATTCAATGGTACAAATGAGATCGGAGGGGATTTTCACAAAAGCCCTATGAATTATATGGTCCAGCAAGCTTGGACTTCTTGTGCAACTCTAGCTCACCCTTTTTTTTTTCCCAAAATAAATATTGTTGGTAGTGAGAACTGGCATGTAGGTTGCAATAGCCTGTCAGTGTGTCTTTTAATAATACCCAACATATTTATTAAAAAACAATTTCCCGATAACTGGGCAAGAGTAGCTTCAATGCCTTGATTGTTTTTATAAAAAAATTGTGGACCCTACCCACTTGTTTTGTCTTTTGTCCTTTTTTCTAGATAAATTTTCAAGTGCTTTCCTTGTGTGTATGATAATTATTATTTATCAAATCTTGTGGGTTTGTCAGTCACCGTTTTTTGAACAAATCCAAGTTTTGATTCAAGTCATTTGATCAATTGGGAGTTTATAGCAGTCTTATCCAGCTTATTCCTATGATGAGGTTTTGTGTACTTATTTTTCCAAACAATATACCATCAGGAAATTTGAAGAAAAATATTGGAATATTATTCCATCTTTGAATTAGATGGTACCTACAACAACTACAATGGTTGTTATTGGAACCACACCTAGGCGCTTCTTTTAATTGCCTACCATGGTAATCATTCAAAAAATTTATGCAACCATAATCACTTGATAAAACCACATATCAAATAGATGCCCCTTGAAAAAAAACATGTTAGCTAATAACAGATTCTAGAAACCTTAGAGTGAATTCTTGAATATGTTTGGACTTCATTTGAAATCATATTATTAATGGGTGGGAATAATAATTGCATTTCATTGGTTCATAGTGGTAGTTGGCTATTGGAGGGAAGCCTATCATCTAAGAGTAGATTCTGGAAACTATAGAGTGAAAAATGGAAGATTTTTTAAGCACAATTAAGGTTACGTTATTGGTGGGTGGATATATGGCTTTCTTTTTCATGTATGGGTAAGTTTCATTGATGTTTATTAAAAATTCCTTTCGTATTGTGCTTTTTTTTATAGTAAAAAAGTAACTAATTTTTGAATTTTTAAAAAAAAATTCTACCACATTTTTCATAACACCAGACTTGAAAAAGAGAGAAGAAAAATGGACCAAAACAGGAAATCAGGCAAAAGTCCTTTTTACAAAAACATTATATATTTTATATGAAATAAATAAAAAAATTCTGGGTTTGAAAAGGTTTGAAAAAAACTTGAATTATTATACAAAATTGCAATACCATTGAACATTTAAATTTTTAATACATTTGTAGCTAAAATAATAACTTCATATTAAACCTTTGGAAATAAAATTCATAAATCAAAAAAATTATACTACAACATTGAATGACAAGGAATAAATGCAAGGAATATAACTTACCATAATAAATTTTTAAATGATGTAAATTATATGTATATTTCAAGCACAAATTTTGATTATTTCATGTATGTATAATAAAGGTTTGGGATTGATAATGACAATAATAAATTTGTCATGTACAAAAATTCTAAACATAGACATTTTAAACCTTAATATAATAAATTAAAATTTGATTTAAATTATATGTATACTTTTGGGATGAAATTTTCTTATTTGAGACATGTATAAAAAAAATGTGACATTGATAACAACTATAATTTATGTCATTTAAAATTTATTTTACGTTGGAAATGTAAGAATTTATAAATTATAATGTAAATATATTATAATTTTCAGTAATTAAATAATTCAAATTTCAAAATACAGATAGTAAAAAATTCAAATTGATGGAAAGAAAAAACTTTACGTGTATGAAATTTAATATGCATCATTATTATACATCTTCAAATATATTAAAATATTATCAATAAGTCTTTGGAAAAATAATAATTTTGCAACTTTTTTATAGAATTGTGTGAGCATAATTTTCTAATTTGTATTTGGAATTTGCATTGTACAATTTATGGCATCATCATTTTCGATATAACACAAGTTATTTTTAGGGTTTACATATTTTTTCAAGCTGTAGCACATATGTTTGAATTTTGGACATAAAAGAAATATAAATACCAATATAAATATCAAAATAAAATATGACAATCAATTTATAAAACATCATAACATTTATATATATATATATATATATATATATATATATAATAAAATTAATTATAAATTATAAATTTTTATTGCATTGTGTCAACACAAATTTTCAATATGTACTTGAAAAATTGAATGTACAATTTATGGCATCATCATTATTAATATAAGCAAATTATTTTTTTAAGGTTTACATATATTTTTAAATTGCTGCACATGCATTTGAACTCTGAAAATAAAATCAATATAAATATAAATATAAACATCAAAATAGAAAATGACAAAATCAAATTGAATGTGCAAGTTTGAATCATAACATTTTTTCTTGAATTCCATGGACAAAATTTTCTTATATGTACTTGGAATTTCCATTGTACAATTTATGGCATCATCATTATTAATATAAAGCAAATTATTTTGTAGGGTTTACATATATTTTCAAATGATGCACATGCATTTGAACTCTGAAAATAAAATCAATATAAATATAAATATAAACATCAAAATAGAAAATGACAAAATCAAATCGAATGTGCAAGTTTGAATTATAACATTTTTTATTGAATTCCATGAAGAAAAATTTCCTATATGTACTTGGAATTTGCATTGTACAATTTATGGCATCATCATTATTAATATAAAACAAATTATTTTGTAGGGTTTACATATATTCTCAAATTGTTGCGCATGTGTTTGAATTATGAACATAAAATCAATAAAAAGAAATATATATACATCACAATAGATAATGACAAAATTGATTGATATATATATCTTCAAATTAAATGTGCAAGTTTGAAAATACTAGAATGTAATATTGAAACTAATATGCATTGTGTGCAATTCACATGATTGCTATCACCAATTTCCTTTCAAGTTGATGTGCAAATTGGGTGCATTTTTCATGGGTTCAAATCCCAAGTTGAGTTCCATTCTTTTGGCAATTCAAAAATATATATTCATGCAAATATACCAAATACATGTAGTACCATATATTTTTATATAAATATGCACAAATATTATAAGTCATTCTTTAAGGTTAAATCTATGACTTCAATATTCAAAAAATCTAATAAAAGTTACATCAAAGTATCAATTACATATACATGATTGGGTATAAATGTGTGCATCTTGACATTTAATAATTTAAAAAATAGCTATCCAATTCAAAGTCTTTCAAAATATCAAAATGCAAGCATATTAACTAGAACAATACATAACAATCAAAAAATTTGCCAAAAGGCATACATGTTGTTAAATGACAATATTAGAATTTTTTTAGTTACAACAAAAAAAATTGATATTCATTGCTTATTATATGACTAATTTAAGTTCACATTAATTCAAAACAATATATGTTTAGTAGATAGAAGTATGTTGTGTCTACATTTATCAAAAGTGCAATTAGAATTATATTTTTATGTTTTAAATATCTTTCCATTAAGTTCACAAGAAGTTCTTCCATGTTATGTGTTCACACAGAGTTCCTAATATATTATGTACTCCTAGTACTTATGAAATCCAAATATGTTTCCAAGATTCAAATGTCCGAAGATATTCCAAATAGTAAAACAATTCCTCCTTTGATTTTTGCCCTATAATTTAATTTGACAAGTGTGGTAAATGTTCATTTATTATTAGTCATTATAAATGATACATTCATTTCACCTATTACATAGCATATTTTAAATAAATAGTCAATCTTGTAAATCCAAAAAAAAAATTTAAATTGGTACTACAAAAATAATGTATGAAAACAAATTGATATGATATAATTTTAATGTAATAAACTCAAAATGAATTTTAATATTTTTTAACCCTGCAAATGAAATTTACAAAAGATGAGAATTTAATGTATCTTTTCGAAAAGTGATGAAAATTAATGACCATTATATAAGGCTATGTAATTTTTAAATAATTTCATACATTTAAAAAATTTAACCAATAATTGATAGAATGATTTTAATCTTTTAGGTTGGTTTAATAATCTTGAAATGTGCATAATTTGAATAACAATACAAAACAATGGAATAATGTTTTATTACGGACATGAATTTTAAACACTTTCAAATATCAAGTAAAGAATTTGTAATTAATGACCAAAAAACAATCTATGATTTTCAAAACATTAAATATCATAACACAAAAACATGAAAATAATTATATTGAATCAATACATGCAAAATATATTTTTAGGTTTTCATGAAGTTTGAAATTATATAACAAAAGGTGTAAGGAAAATCATTATGATTGTAATATATTAAAGAATGTCATGTAATAATTGATACTAAATAATATAATTAAATATCCCCCCGAAAAAAGGTTGAAAACAGTAAAATTACAATTGGCATTTGAAAATTAAAATTTTAAAATTTTCACAACATTGATTTTTTCAATAAAATAAAAAGTGTTTATAAAATTGAAAATGTAAACAAAACATAAACATTAAAAGTAAAATAAAATATTCGAGTGTAAATTTCAGATAATTTCATCTTCAAATATTTTTAAATATTATTAATAAATTTTTGGGAAAATAATTATTTTATAACGCTTTTTATGCAGTTGCATGAACAAAATTTTCACATATGTACTTGGAATTTGTATTGTAAAATTTATGGCATTTTTATTTTCAATATAACAAAATTTCATGAAAACCTAAAAATATAATACAAAATTTACTTAAACTTTGAACATGAAATCAATTAACAAAACATCATAAGTTTATATATATATATTCAAATTAAATGTGTAAGTTTGAAAATTCTAGAATGTAACATTGAAATTAATATGCACTGTGTGCAATTTATATCACCAATCTACTTTTCCTCAATGTGAATATTTGTAAACCTTACACATGAAATTTATTAAAGATGATGATTGAATTTATCTATTTCAAAAGTGATGAAATTTAATGATACAATAAAAGCTTATGTAATTTTTCAAATAATTTTATAGATTTTTAAAAGCTAACTAATAATTGATAAAATGATGTAATGTGCTTTGTTGGTTTAATATTCTTGAAATATGCATAATCTCAATTACATTATAAAACAATTGAATGATTGTTTTACTATGGACATGAAATCTAAACATTTCCAAATCTGAAATAAAGAATTTGTAACTAATGACAAAAAAAAATCTATGACTATCAAAACATTAAATATCATACCACAAAAACATGAAAGTAATTATATTGAATGAATACGTGCAAAATATACATTTAGGCTTTGATGATGTTTGAAAGTATTTGGGAAAATGTTTTATGGAAAATCATTATAATTGTAATAATAAAATTCCAATTGACATTTGAAAGTAAGATTTTTCACATCTTAAAAAAAAACAACATTGAATCTTTGTATAAAATCAAGATAATCTTATGAAATTGAATATTTAAATGAAACATAAACATCAATAGTAAAATAAAATATTTCAGTGTAATTTTTGAATAATTTCACATGTTAAATAAGAGTTGATAATTAATAAAATAATGCAATGTTGTATTTTGATTTAGTAATCATGATATACGCATATTTCAATAAAAATATAAAACAATTGAATGAGCGTTTAAAAATGAATTTTAAATAATTTCAAATGTGAAGTAAAGAATTTGGAATTGAATTTTATTTTAATATAATTTTCAAAGGATTATATATTACAACAAAAAAAAGATGGAAGAAATCATATTGAAAGATTACATGCAAAACATATATTTGGCTTTGATGAAATTTAATTTCTTTTTGGAAAAAGGTGTTATGGATAATAATAATAGTTGCAATTGAATAATGTGTAGCATTTGATACTAGTAAAAATATCAAATGATTCATAATTTAATGTTATATGTAATATTTCATACAAAATTTTTTAAATGAAATGTTTTTGTAAATAATTTTTAATTCAACAAAAATGATTAATCGTATTTAATATGGATTAATTAAAATATTTTCCAAGTAATTATATGGCCCATAATTATACATATCATTAATAAAACCACTTGTATGGAATCTGGATATTTTAGTGATTATGGATTATGATTATTCATAAAATATAAGTATGCACAATTGCAAAATACTTTTACTTTTGCATTGTTTTATTGCTTGTTTTAAATAATTTTAGGAATATAATCTAACATGTTATTTATTTGGATTGCGCAGTTGGTGGTATCATCATATATAATGTGATCCAAGTCATTTTTAGAAATCAACAATGAAATTAAAAAAGAAACAAAAACATCAATGAAAAAACTATATAAGTAAACAAAAAGAGGTTTTCAAACCTTTTGATAGGTCATGGATTGAAATTGGAGCATTGCATTCAAATTGGAGTAAATGTACATCTTCATTCATCAAAGATATGACATGTTGTGAATTTTGTGGATTCACAAAATTACACCTTCAAGGAGCACAATTTAGTGTTGTTCCAAATACATTTGGAATTGTTGTTGGTGCAACATCATATGGTTGTTCAAACATTATTATGTCTACATACACAACCACTAATGATGGTGTGCATGTGTATGTATGCATGTTTTAAATTTTATGAATAACCAGAACGGATCAAATATGTTGTATTTCAAAGCATGGATTATAAGAAACAAATCCTTGTTAATAATTCGTTGGCTATTCAACTTCTTTCACTTATTAATATATCAATGAAAATTGAACAACGAAATTATGGATTCATGCATGGCCAAATACAACCATCTAGGTTACTTGATCATCCTTTACTCTATTCGAATTCCAAGTTTCAACCAACTAGTACATCAAAAGATGTTAATTTGGCTCTCAAAGATCTTTTGCACCAAAATTTGTCTTCAAATCCACTTGTACAAAAATACATCAACAATATTGAGAAACCAAATCCAACTCATGGATTATATGTTTTATCTTCTTCAATTGTAGAAGAAATACTTGCAAAAACTAGTACAAGTGAAAGGCCTTTTTCAAGTATGGATGTGGAACCTTTCATTCAAAATTTGTCACTGCTTTTTGACACGCGTCTTGGAATTCCTCACAATTTTGATGATGCCTTTGAAATTGGAGAATTAACTATGCACAACAATGACAAGCCTTTCAAGATTGAAAGGTTATTAGTTTGAGAAGATGGCATGTGCACCAATCCAACATTGAACATGTCACTTGAAAAGGTTTTATTCCCATTCCTATTTCCACATGGATGTGGGGCATATGATGGAATTGGTGGTTTATTACCTTATTTGGAACAAAGAATGTCTACATTATTTTCTATTTTTACATTATATCCACCATACTTACTCTTGATGTATCAAGTGCGACAAGCAATTCAACTATTGAATGCTACAAAACATTTATGTTTGGAGAGAGATGTATAAAAATAAAAATGCCAACATCCTCAATGGTTAGAAATTGATGTTCTTAGGAATATTATGAAGTTCAAGTTACCACCCTCTATTCCATTAACGCCACAATGGCACCATACCCAATTCAAAGAGTTATTGGTGATGGTGGAGAACTTTGGAATGCTTCATTTTTTCCTCACTTTGACTTCTAATGAAACATCAAATTTGAGATGGAAAGAAATTGAAGACATTGAAAATCTTGCTATGTTTTTCAATAACACATTTTCTTGGAGGGATTGCCTAGTTGAATGTGTTGCATTATTTTGCGCAAGGTTACAAGCTTTCATGTCGAGCTATGTTCTTGGTGGTGAAAACATTCTTGGCATTGTTGAACATCATGTAACACGATTCGAGTTGCAACATCGAGGTGGGTGAAAACATAATTAATTCAATATGAACAAAATACTAAACAATTATGTTTTGATACAATCATTTATTAGACACTTAAATCCAACAACATAGGGCTTGAAACCTTGTCAAATCTTGCCATCAAAACACATTTACATATTGCTTCAAATTTATAATGAGTTTAATATTGCATAACTTGTTGAAAAACATTAGTATAATAATAATCAACCAAAAGTCAAATAATATAATCATTATTTTCATTGAAATAATTATATTTTTTAGTTTTTACTAAATATGTGTTCATTTTACGATACATTCCATTAATGCTAACAATAATTGAAAACTATCTAAATTTGCATTGTACTTTCACGTAGGTTCTATACATGCACACATCATATTATGGATAAATGACGTTGATGTTGACCGCATCACAAATAAAATAGTTACAATGGTACCTGCGACTATTGATGAACATTCTAGAAAATTCATATTACTAGACAATGAACATGATTTTACGTTGTTCAAACTAGTGGAACGAAAACAAATACATCAATGTGGTCCACGATGCAAAACAAATAAGCACATTGGAATTTGCAAATATGAATTTCCCATTACTATATTTGTTGAACAACATGTGGCTCAATGTCGCAACCCTAACTTGGCCAAGTGTGGGGGTGAAGCCCAACACTTGGAAAAGTTGGGGATTTGGAGTCCTCCGGGACTCCCGAATGTTCAGAGCTCGAGAGCAGGACCCAAAACACCTCGCATTGGGGTGTTCTTGGTGTCATTGGAAAGGTCTTGAAGCGTAGATATCGAAAATGCCCTCGCATTGGGCATTTGGACATCT
>Ga0209208_10008293_pt1 | contig 13865 bp, 11 predicted proteins | sample S1TSphfallax_3_FD_187694 | JGI IMG/M metagenome (GOLD analysis project Ga0209208, IMG submission 187694) | Host-associated microbial communities from peat moss isolated from Minnesota, USA - S1T2_Fd - Sphagnum fallax MG (SPAdes) (version 2) | ecosystem: Host-associated > Plants > Peat moss >...
AATGTTTGTATTTTGTATACATAGACATTATCCATGCTTATGTAAAACAAACACAAATGGATCAATTATTTTGTATTAGAGCTTGTTATCCGGTTCTATTCAAGTGTTGCTTCTATGATATTTATTATCAAGACACTAGAATTTATTCTCATAATGGTTACAAAATATTTGAGTGTGTATATTTAAACAAAATAGCAAATTTGTGTATTTGTATTATCAATGGCCCCCAAATCAATGCAAGTGTGAAATCTAATAAAACTAACACAATTGTGATTGTGAGCAAAGAAATTCTTCTTGATATGCATCATGAAACCACATCACCGTTATTCAAATGTTTTCTTTTAGAATGAATATGCATGGCTCCTTTTATTTGAGTCATGTTAGTGAATGCATTAGTTATGCCAAGGCAAATGAAAATGAGTGAAATCTCACATGGTGTTAAACCTTTTGTACATGGCTTTCTTGCTACATGATTCTAGCATTATAACCTAACGATAAAACTTTTTGAAATTATTATTTGTTTGTTTTTTGTAAACTTTCAATATTTGTTTTAAGGTTAAAGATATAAATGGATGTAAAGTTACAACAAATCATATTATTGATAATATGAATAATGATGTGTTGTGTTTGGAATGTTAAGCTTCTCATAGTTTTATGTCTTGCATCCTTTTATTGTTCAAACTGAAAATTTCATAGTGTTCGTCAATTGGTGAATAATTTTTTTATAAATTAATTTATGAAAACTTGATCCTCTTATATTTCTATTATCAAAAATTAGTTTCATCAAAATAACTATTTTTGATTGATAGTAAACCTACATAATTCATATTTGTTTTTTGTTAAACCGATTAACAAACATAAACATTGTTTAACACAATTGAAAACTTGTAATGATTATTTTAAAAAAAAAAAGATTATTGAATTTTTGACCTTGCAAAATACATTTGCAAAAATGCCTTGTAAATATTTTAAAAGAATTTTAATCCAAACAAAGAAAGCAGTTCAAGTTCAATATAAATGGCTACCAAAAATAGAAACAATGTTTTCAAAGTTGTTGGCTTAAAATGGAACGTGAACTATTCTTATATTGCTAGCAACTTTATTTGACTTGATAAGTTAATTATTACATTTTATAATATCTAGTATTTCCATATTTGTGACTAATAATCAACAATTTCTACTAAAATATTATTAGTTTTTTAAAATTGGGGTTCAATGGCCCCATTTTGAATATTTTAGAATTTTGACACAATAGTGTAAGTATGTTAAATCTCTTTAGATATTCAAATGTCATTGTGGTAGCCAAGTGGTTAAGATTGTTTTACATGTACAATAGACGTAAGGTTTAGTTTCCCTAAAATTTAATGAAATGAGTTTTATTTTTACTATGTTTTAGCTTGCCCTCCTAACAATTAATTACTTATCACCAAACTTTAGTCAAAAGTATGGTACATTAATGAAAATGGATGAAATTATGAAGTTTTTATTATCAAGGTTATTAATCTCAATGTTTTAAGGGATGTTTCATGGACTTCCCAAAGAAAAAGTAGGCTTGGAGTGGACTCAAGAAGTTTGGAGTATTTGCAAGCTAAAGTGGACCAATTTTGACTACATTTTAAAGTCCATAATAGGTTTTTTCACAATGTAATTCTTATAGGCCAAAGATTTAAACTCGTGTATTTGTAAAAATATTGATATTTTCCAAAAACCGATGATATCTAACCATCTAATATAGTCTAAGCTACAATCTTTGTGGAGAAACTTTTCTTGACTTCGCAAAATCATCACATGAAGGACTTGCCATTTTTGTTGATTTTTGGTGATTTAAAAGTCCATAAACTTTCATATGATGTTGAAATGGTTTAGGACTTCATTTCAAATTGCAAACCAAGATTCCAATTTTTGAAAAGTCCATGCATGTTATTTCATAAAAAACCATGATTGTAGTGAATCCTTTTGACTTTCATACAAATTATGACATTGCAACTTGTTTGCAATTAAACCTCCCCAATTTGATGTAAAATATTCAATTTCAAATGATTCCACTTTTGTATCACTCTAAATTATATAAGAACCATATGATTAAGTCCCTTTTCATAACACTAAAAAAATGACATAAAACACAATTCAATCCATAAGAGTGCCCAAAAGGAGACATTGCAACATCCAAATATGTTCCTCATATTTATTTAAAGTTTTAGTTTTAATACTTGAAGTTGTGAGGAATGTCAAGGTGCAACAAAAGATAATAAGATCATGTGATGAGATTGATATTTTTTTGATATACCATGTTTATTTATCATACCTTCCAACTAGGTAATTGGGAGGTAGTAAAACAAAATACCCATCTAAAGTATAAGTTTTTTTAGAATGATTCAATTGACATAATGCTTGGAGAGGGATCCTTCACTTTATGTTCTTCCACATTTAGTTACTAGTTCATTTATTAATACTAGTTCACTTAGTAACCTATTAACTGAACCTATTAACAATTAATACTTGAAAGTCTTAATTAACACATACATTTTTTTCATCCTTTTTTCTATTACTAAAAATAAACACATACCTTATATTAATATATATTGGTTTTAAAAATAAACATAAGGTGAAATAATTAAATTATATTTTTTACCCAACAACCAATATATAGGACCTTATTTTTCCTCATGTATTTTGTAACTTCAAAAAAGTTGTCCCCCTTGGTTTGAAAGTTGATAGATCTGTTTCAAATGAAATAAAACAACAACCAACTGGCATTTTTGGTCATTTTTTGAATTCTATTATTAAAAAAACACATACCATATTTCAATCTTTGAGCAAAATATATCTATTATTTCATATGAAAATGTTGAAAAATATCACAATTCACAAACATCTCACATTTAGTGCATAAATGGGATAAGGCTGAAAAACAAAAAATAATATTGCCCATCAATATATGAATGATTCAAAATATATATCTTGTCAAACTTATGGAAACTAAATGGCACTATGCTCAAGTGAATACATAACCATATTAGGAGCATAGTTTATAGCTACAACATTTAAAATAAACAATCATTGTGCAATCCATAAAATTGTAGTTTACAAGCCCCACATTTATTTTTGACAACTTTTTTTTTTCCAAATTTCAAAAAATAATTAAAAAATCTCAAAGCTTATGTCCCACAATTATATTATATAACTTTAATGTGGATGCCAATAAATTCTAGACTAAAAGAAAATTCAACCATTTTAATTTATGCCCATCAATAAAATGAAATTCTAATTTCATCAAAATATAACTACAATATACAATTCACAACTTGATAATATATGGTCAAATAGTCCATATGAATAATTCACATAAAAAGAAACTAAGGCCTTTTGAATATATCATGACCTAATTTATTTTACACCCAAACTATTTAAACATATCACGTGGTTTAATTCAACACATATGATGATTTTAAAGTTCACATGAACTAATAAAGGGCAAAGCCATTAAACAATAAGCTACTTGTTTTGGGATTTATTTGTGCATCTTGAACTTGTATTCTTGTAGTTTGCAAATGAATATATTTGGTGTGTAATTTTTAAGTGTGCAACTTTCTTAATTTTGATATTGTTGGGTGTGAATTTAATAACAAAATCACATTTTTCTTTGTGGCCCACATTTGGGAATTTGCCTTTTCAACCCTCCTCCACCAAGGAAAAAAAGTACTTATCTGCTTATTTTTTTCTTTTCATCTCTACTTCTTTCAACTATAAAAATGTGGCATTGATCTCATTGTTATTGTATTTTAACAAATAAAATATTTGAAATTGGAACTTGTTCAAAATACTTTGATTTTAAGTTATTCATTAAATCCCAAATAATTGATAGTAAATAGGTACTTGTTGATTGCACGTATAACCTATTAACATTGGGTTGAATATCGTGTTTGGGACCTTCATAATTCACATTGAAAATTTCCTTACCTTGCCACCAACCAATTGAATGCATGGATGGATAAAACGATGGATCAACAAAACATAATTTTATTGCCATGTACAATATCATTATGAAAATTCAAGTGCACATTGAATGATGCCATCCACCAATCTCCCAAAAATTGACACGAGTAGAATGTATCACTACATTTTTTATCCATTTTGTAACAAGGAATTGACAATTGTTGTGAAATTTAGGTCATTAAGTAGTTGAGCATTGCATAAGTGGATATTGAAAAATGAAGGTCTTGCAAATCATTTGATTTTTAGATTTTTCTCTACTTTTTTGGCAAGTAGTAACAAGTACCAAGGCTATAAAACCAGCTCAACAACATCAATATATGATGGCCCCTAAATTATAATTTGGATGAAGTTCAAGCTTTCAATAATGTAAATTAAATTTGGACTTTAAAATATGCACAACATACAATGTTCTCCAAAAGGCTAAAGAACAAATATTATTTGGCCAATCAAAATAATTGACCCATGTGGTGGTATTAAATTGATCCTCATTGTGTATTCTCCAATATTGTAGTACATTTTCAGGTTTGGTAATAATGATTTTTTAAATATTAAAAATTTTAAAATTATCTACTCAAGACATTGAAAAGTTGAAATTCGATAGGCAAGTAATTTTCAATGTAACATATTGTCTTGTTAAAAATATGTTACATTGGAAATTACTTGCACATTGATGTTGAAATTTTGCTAACTTGAGATAGTTGTGTTGGTTACATTTAAGGTCTATAGTTTTCTTTGTTTTCATTGCTCAATATACCTTTAACATGTGGGTGATTTAGGAATCACTTACCTACTAATGTTTAGTGGCAACTATTTAGTATGACTCACTTTTTTTAAGTTGTTGAAAAAATGGAGAACTTATTGCTTGCAACCAAGAACTATGATGAGGAGAGAAAATTTTGTAGTGCTTCTCTTTTAACGAGATCTTTTCATGGATATTAAGCACAACAATCAACATTCAAGTCAAAAACTTCATAAACTATCGTTTTTATTGTCAAACTTGATTTTGAAAAATAAAATAAAATTATTCAACACCTAAGTGCTAGACGGTATAAGGTACTATGGTACTTCATGTTTATGGATGGGTATGTGGAAAGTACCTTGCACACTATTTTGAATGTGGTAAAGAATGGTAGAGCATAAGGCCAAACCAGATAAGGTACCATGGTACTTCATGTTTATGGGTGGGTGTGAGGGAAGTTCCTTGAGCACTATTTTGGATGTGATAAGCATTTGGTAGAACCCCAGCGTACTGGATGCAGGTGGATCTGCTCTTAAGCACGTGCTTGATGAAGATAAAGCCTCACAGAAGTGACAATTTCTTGGTCTCACCCGAGCAAGCAAGTTAAGTCCATGGGCCCATCCCCCACCTCCCTGCAAATTTTGAATCTCAACTGAAATTTTGCGTCTGACAGAAAGACACAACTCTGTGTTCAACATGTTTTTGCATCAAGATCTAGCAACATCATCAACAAGCTGAAAGGAAGATTTTGTTAAACTTGTACGGTTGCATGGGTTGACAAGATCCCCTTCATTCCAAATCTGAGAGCAAAAAGGAGGGGAGTCAAAGGGGAGGGGGGGATCAAGGCAAAACACATTATACATCAAGATGGCAATGAAGATCCTTTTGCAATCGGCTTTGAGAGCAGTCTGCTCTGACAGCCTTACAATTGGAATCCGGATAAAGCAATGGTGCACATGGATAGAGAGAGAGAGAGGGAGAGCTGGTAGATAGATATGTCAATGATCTTCTGCAATGCTTCGAGCAATCTGCCAATCTAGTGCACATCTCACACTTTTGGGAATCCTTATCCAACCATTAAGATGCTCAATCAATGTAAAGAAGGGATATGCTACCACCACTATCATCACCTTTAGCACTAGAATTAGCCAAGTATGCAAACAAAGGAATGAGAAAGAAGATGGGTGCTTTAGCACTAAGATGGTATAAAGTGAGGAGGAAAATGGAGAAGGTTCTTCAAGGCAGATAAAAACTGGTAATTGGATTTGTCACAGAATTGAGGGAGAGACTTACAGTTCTCCAATTGATCAAGAGGAGAGTTTTTTAGTAACACATTCTCAGTTTGGTAGACACAACAGGAAGCAGACTTTCTAATTACTCCAACTCACACCAGTGAAGGATCTACTATGACAGAAAATAGATGCAAAATCAAACACACATCACACGAATTGCAATAGAAAACCATATGATATACCCACAAACATAGGGGAAGACAGAGCTACAATGACAAAGCTTTAATTTCTTCTTTCCTCTCTCACATTTGCATGTAACAACCCACATCCCCATTTGATAAATTGAGATTCCTGAAGTGAAGTATAAAAAGAAAATTTCCCTGCAATCTCTGATCAAGCTTGCTGCTTATAAACCAAATAACCAAAAGCTAAAACACATGTCAAAAGGAAGAAACATTACACTTAAAACTGCATTTAAGAGTGGAAGCAGCAAGCTGCAAAGGGGGCCACAAATGATCAAAATTCCTTCTTTTTTTTCTGGAACATCAATAGCTATGTTGGGAAGTTCCCAAATCTGATTCCTAAAAGCCCAAAAGAAAAGCAACAAAAGAATCCTAGAAACTGTGAATAAGATGGAGATAACTTCCCATCTGTGACTTTTGCTCAAGCTTGCACAGATCGCAAATCACATGGGGTTGGAGAAAACAAAATGATTGAAAACAAAAAGATCATAATTCGAAATACTGCAGAGACAGGGCTACAATCCAGCCTCCTTACCTGTCTCATCATATTGAGAGAAAAAAGAGCTCAACAACACTGACACGAAATCTGACATGCATGGCTACTACTAACACTGACTGAATCCCCAACACTTGCAGCACCTTTTTTGCTTCTGTTTTTTTGGATTTGCAGACTTGGGTGGAGGAGACATGGAAGGTATGGGAGAGAAGACGGGCAAAATCCTGGTGCCAGCAACCTTCGGCAAAGCACCAGCAAGAGAGAGAGAGAGAGAGCTTCAAGCTGGGATCAAACCTTCCAGACTTCAGAAGTAGAGATCCTTGCACAGAACCAGCTGCAAACTGGACCACTTCCCTCTCACTCTTCACAAAGAGATGACTTCTTCTTCTTTTACTCTTCACATTTGATGCTGTAATTATTTTCCAAGGTCCACAATTATTGGACCTTGAAACAAAGATCAAAGAGATTTGTTTTTGAGATGAGCCTGTTCACAAAGCCTTTGGAAATAGTTGCTCAGAAAGAATCACCAAGCTGCTTCACATGTGCAAGGAAAACAAAAGAAGCATTAGTAGTTTCAAGGAGCAGATGAGCTGAGCTGCTGCAGAATGAAGGTACCTATTTTGCAAGTATGGTTAGACAACAACAACGAGTCACAACACCTTCATCCTCCATTTTACTAAAACACTTCCTTTTGACTCACAAAATTCTCTTGCTGCCGATGAGCATCTGCTGCTTCAAGTGAAAGGGAGAGATTTCTTCTTTGAGAAGAGAAAACAGTGCATCCCTTGGAGCAGCAGCAGCAACAGAATACTCCATGAATTCTCTGACTAATATTGGCAATGGAAGCAGAAAGCTCAAACTGCAGATAACAAAGGAAACCCTGGTGAGCTCAGTGTGTAGTTTGCTCACCTCAAGAAATCTTTGTTGAGACTGTTGGTTCTCCTCATCATCATCTATGATAGTGGTGGTGTGAGCATCGATTCTAGATTGTCCATTGCAAACTGAGGCAGAGAAAATGCGGCAGTATGCACTGTTGAGTTATAATACTTGAGAGGAAGCCTGGAGGATGGCTTCTCCTGCTCCCCTGCCAACTGCTGCTGCTGAGATATGGGGTTGATGGGATGCCGGAAGTCGACAGGAGGACCTTCTGTGGAGCACAGCATGAATCCTATGCACCCACTAGGGTAAGTGGGCATGCTGGTCCATGCATAGTTCACAGAGCCCTTGAAGGTGTGGCGGCAAACAGTGACAATCTCTTTAATGGTAGGCATGTGCAACCATAAGCTCTCAGCTTGTGTGCACACCACACCGCCAGGCCGCAAAGCTCTAGCTACGGCTTGGTAAAAGGGTCGCTCGAACAGAGCCTGTGCAGGACCAACGGGGTCAGAAGAATCCACGATGATGGCATCGTATGTACCTTCAGGAACATCTCTCAGGAAAGCCACACCATCGCCAATGTGAAGGTTGACACGAGGATCATCAAAGCCAATTGAGACATCAGGGAAAAACTCCTTGGCCACATCCACAACCATTTTGTCGATTTCGCAGATGTCGATCTGTTCAATGGAGATGTGACGGGAGACTTCTCGCAGTACTCCACCATCGCCACCTCCTATCACCAACACCTTCTTGGGGTTTGCAATGGAGCAAAGCGGCAGGTGGGTGATCATCTCTTGGTAAGCACACTCGTCTCGTTGCGTCAGCTGGATTACCCCGTCCAGAACCAGCACTCTGCCGTAAGTGGCCGACTCAAATACCACCACGTCTTGGAAATCCGATTTCCCTTCGAACAGAAATTTCTCCACCTTCAGCGAGTGCGCCTCTCCTGGCCACATGGGTGAGACTTCGGAAAACCATCCTGGCATGATACTGGACAGATTGGCGCGCGCGGTAGACGGCGCCGGCGCCACTCCGTCATTCTCGTGCGATATCAAACTCGCCGCATTCGTAACATCAGAAGCAGGTACCAGCTCCTCCTCGTCTACTACATCTCCATCCAAACCATCATTTCTCGCTCTCTTTGCCGGCACCTCCAGCTCCGCCATCACCCACCCGACTCCCAACCACTCCCACCACACACACCGCTCCTTCTCTCTCTGTCTCTCTCTGTGCTCTATCCTTTTCTCTCCTCTCTCCTCCCTTGGCAAAGCTTTGAAATGCACAGCGGCTCGACGGCGTGGCCGCCTCTCTCCTATCTTTCTTCCCTCTCGTCCCCTCGCTGGTGCGCTCGACGATCACGGGCCCAATTATGTGCGGGATGAATAACCGAACTCTTTTGCCTGAGCAAGCCCAGAAAGCCGCCGCTTGCGAGGCTCAGTCAGAATCTTTCTTTCTGAACAAACGGCCGCCGCCGCGGCCGGAAAGCTTGGGGGAAAAAAAGGACGAGAAAAACCTCTTTGCTGTTCACTGATGAGTCTCTTCTTTTGTCTCTGGTATGCTGCTGCACATTCCTGTTGTGGAAATACGTGCATTTCTTGTTCTTCCACAGATTCAAAAGGGCCAAAAGAAAGCGGCAGAAATGGAATGTGCGGGGGGGGGGGGGGCGGGGGTTGTTGTTTTCGAGGCAGATTTTCCACTGAAATTTGTGCGGCTTGTCTTCTTCCACAACCAACCCTAGAGAGCCTGGAAGAGGCTGCTTTCGAAGCTTTAAAAACTCTTTTTTTCAAATTGAGTGTTGTTTTTCTTTGTCTCGTTGGAAAAGAGTTAGTTCCTTAAATCCTTACATACCATGAATCGAGTGTTCTTTTGGTTCATTGGAAAGAGCTCAGTAAATCCAAATGACAAATTGAGTGTTCTTTGGCTCATTGGAAAGAGCTCGTAAATCCAAACGAGGGCCTTGTTCAATTCAATGATGTTTTGCTTGACTTGGTTGAACTCCATTGGGAATTATGGCATTCAAATCGTTTATGTGAGAATCTCTCCTATTCATCTGGACTCTTGGAGTAAGGCTTTGAAAGATCAATCTTTTCTGAATTGAATGTTCTTTAGCTCATTGGAAAGAACTCATAAATCCTCACATGGGCTTTCAATGATCAATTCAGGGATGTTTGCTCAACTTTGTTGAGCTTCATGTGGTACTAATCGCATTCAATTGCTAATGCTACAACCTCTCTCCTGTTGCACCCCCAAGAACACACTGGAAAATTCGGGCACAAGATTGTTTGTTTGCTTTTCTCTCTTTGTATCACTAAACTCTAGATGACAACAAAGGAAACCTCCAAGCTACAAAAGCAACTGATCAGGATGGTTCTATTGCACTCATCTTTGCATAGATAATTCTTTCAACTTTGACATGAACATTACACTTGAACATGGAGCATTAACTTTCTTGATATTGATGATCACAAATCAATTGTAGAGGGTTAACATGACTGTTGGGCAGGTATTAGAGATTGCACCAAACCTCCAATTAGAGGTATCAAGGCAGTTCTTAAGGTTCATAATTGCAGTTCTCAAAAAACCAGGAACTGGTAATTTCTCCGATTCTGGAACCACCAATTGTTAACAAAATCAAATACCCACCCAATACTGTAAACAACCATAAGAAACAGATTATCCAGAGAAGATGATTTTGAAGGATGGAGAAGAAGAGGGAAAAAGAATCTGGTGATGACAACATCTGACCGTGCAATCATCAAACTATGTTGCATATCTTGCCACTGAAATAGATTGTCTTTGTTTTGTGATTATTCAACTCATAAATCCATGAACATGGGTCTTTGCTTTTATTATGAAGCTATATTGTATTTTTCAAATCTCAGCATCATCTTGTTAGCTTTTGAAACCATGAAGATTTGCTTGTTGTACAGCCCCCTGCAACTAGCTACCACCCAACTCTGTTTTCCATATGCAATTTGAATTTGGCAATGAGCTAAAAATCCCACTTTTTATGTTTGAAATCAGAGCTTGTTCATTGTCATGTTAGAGTCAAGTTATCATTGTGGATGTTTCTCCACAATTCTACAGATTTATGGAGCTCATCCCCTGCTCTGAGACATCATTGCAAAGCTTAACTACTGTCGGCTTTTCAATCAAAGGTTGAGCAACAAGTCTTCACAACAGATTGCAGTGCCACCCATGTGCCAAACCACATCAACTAATCATGGTTAACGCATGTCGCACTAGCTCATTACACTCAAATAATACATACTGGATACACAGCTTTTCGCACAAACCTCAAAATAAGATTTTGTCTACTCAATGTGCATCTGTCCTCACTTGCAATCTTTTCTTTATTGGAGAAGGTATTTTAATGAACAATTTTCCAAGCAGGTATAGCTTCTGGAAATTATATGGTTCTTATCTTAGTACTGGATTTGCTAGATCCTATAATTTCTGGATTTACAAAACAAAATATGCACACAGCACAGATGAGATTTTGTTGTTGTTGTTCTCAAAACGGCATAATGCCAGATGTTGCTCTTTGAGGGGGTACAATACCACTGCTCTGGACACCAATGGGCTTGCCACTCAATTGCAGCATTATGCTGCCAATCACCTCCAGTAAAGACTTATCAAAATCCTGTCTATCAACACTGCCACCCGCATCTGCATCAAGAACTGTGAATGCTTCATTGACAACAGTATCCATCTGCACAAATAACCCACCCACCCACCACCCCCAACAAGCAGCTTAAGAGAGCCAACAAAAAGAGGAAGAAAATTGCTGCAGCAAGTTATACCAACAGAATAAGTATTAAACAATTCTCATGCCTCCACACAATTCTGTGAATCAAGTGAAGGCACTATCTAGTAATACTTCTGATACCACAATAATTTACAAGGTTCGATGCTTCAGAACTGCATGATAATCATAATCACATTGGAAGGCAATTGCTGCATCTCTTTCTTTTGTCAGAGGAAAAAGCTTGATGATGAGGTAGTGAGAGGAAGGAAGGAGAAAGAGGAATGATGAAAAACCTCCTCTACTGCTCCAACGGGAGGTAAGCCTGCATACGGTGCAAGAATATCCAGCCCCACACGAAGATATTGCTTTGGCACTGTACCTCCACTCGACCTTGGCATGGCTTGCCATGCTTCATTCAATGCCTATATATACAAATTGCCCCACCACCACCCAGCAGAAAAATCACATGACTGCATCACAGCATTTCTGATGCTCATTTTTATAGCACTGTCATTAGTTCCCTGCATACATTCATCAACTGCAGAGAAAACAAGGATGGTGTCAGAGAGTCGAAAATGAATGAGCAAGGGGATGGGAAAATGATGATGAGGATGATACTATTTTGTTTTGTTTTGTTTTGTTGAGTTTGAAATGCTTACTGCATCTAGAGCGGGCTTGTCCTTCAAAAGAGCAGTGATGCTTGACCCATCAAATGTCTTCTCTGTGTGTGCCACCGTCAAGGGACTTCCTTTCAAACATTCAGCTAGAGCAAGAACAGCTTTTCGGTATACTTCAACAAAGTCATACTGGTTTAAAGACTGGTCACCCTGAATGCCAGCCATTTTGAATGCTTTTTGTATCTGTTCAGAGACCTGCTCAATCCAGCAACATCCAACAATCAGACACAGCATCACATGCAGCACAATCTGAAGAGCTTTGCCACAAGGATTTGCAATGGCCCAGGATGTACAGGCAATTGGCATATAGACTGGGATGCAGAGTTCTATATATAATCTGCTGCTGCATTCCAGTCAGAGGTTTCCACAATTGTAAAAACAAAAAATGATTTTGATGAGATGGGAAGATCATCAACATAGAGAGGGATGCTGGATGCAGAATGCATACATAAATCTGCTGTGTGAGAGGTTTCAGCAATTGCAGCAAACTGATTTTGGAAGGAATAAGGGATCATCAACATAGATGGCGACGCTGTATTATGCAGAGACAAACCACATCTAATCTGGTGTGGAAGAGGGCAGGTTTGATCATATATCATTATATCCTCCTGGAGGATTTTGGAAAGAAGCTCGCAAGGGTTTGATCTGAAAAAGGGAAACAAGATTCTGGAAGTGGCTCACAAGGGTTTTGATCTGGGAAAAAGGAAAATGGGATTCTGGAAGCAGCTCACAAGGGTTTGATCTGGAAAAAAGGAAAACAGGATTCTGGAAGCAGATTGCAAGGTTTGGAAAAGCAAATGAAGGATTCTGGGAAGTAGCAGCTAACAAGATTTAGATCTCTAAAAAGGAAACTGGTCATGAAGGTGGAAGAATTTGTTACCGAGACGTCAGTTTGAGGAGGCATTCCTTGATCCACAGAAAGTCTCTGCATGGCTGTTTTGATGGCACTTGCTGGCAAGCTTCCCTTCATGTCCGTGTCCAAGGTTGAGAATGCAGTGATGGCATCAACTTCAAACTCTGCACTATTCCCAAACTGTTGCAGTTTTGTGCCATCCAAGGCAGAAATGGCAACAGGCTCCCGCTCAAGTCCATCTCCTAGGCCGAGCAGAATGTCTCGCATCACGATTCCAAATCTCTCCTTGGAGATCCCTTCTCCTCCATTTCCGAATTCACTAAACATCTGCAAAATCAAGGGAAAAAGGGAGCGAAATCCACAAAACCCATCAAGCAAGCAAGAAGTTGCACACCGTCTCGGCCAGCAACAGTAGTCTCTTCTCTACTGCTTCAAATTGGGCATGAGAGAAGTTTCTCTTCCTGGATCATCTCTCTCTCGACCAGCATCTGTGCTTTGACAATCTAGTGCACGTGTGTGGTGGTGGTGGTGGTGATGGTGTTAGATCGCCTACCTCAGTATAGATGTGGTCAGTCTCGGGAGACTCGCCCATGGGGGGAAGGCCGAGCGCATTACCCACAGCCGCGATCGCGGGCTGTAGCTCCGTGTGCGTGAGCTTGCCGGTATGGCTCTTGTCCAAGGTCGCGAATTTCTCGTCCACGTACGCTTTCCAAGACTTGTCATTCTCGACGAACGCCTTCAGCGACTTCCCATCCATGAACGCGTTGGTGGTCGCCATCGCTCTTGTCCCTTTCCTTCGCCGCGCGCGCGCACTCTCTCTGTCTGTCTGTCTCGCTCGCTCGCTCGCTCGCTCGCTCTCTCACTCGTCTTTTGAAATCCGCCCTTCCCAAAAAAAAAAATCCACCAAGTTCACAGAATCCAAACAAAATAATCCCTTTTTGGAAAAACCAAAATTGCAGTGTCCACGAACAAGCTCCTCCCTTTTCTTCTTCTTCTTCTTCTT
>Ga0209208_10008294_pt1 | contig 13863 bp, 7 predicted proteins | sample S1TSphfallax_3_FD_187694 | JGI IMG/M metagenome (GOLD analysis project Ga0209208, IMG submission 187694) | Host-associated microbial communities from peat moss isolated from Minnesota, USA - S1T2_Fd - Sphagnum fallax MG (SPAdes) (version 2) | ecosystem: Host-associated > Plants > Peat moss >...
CATTGAATTTTGTGACACTGCTCCTGTGTCAGAGCTTAGGAGGGGGGAGGGGAGTAGGTACCAATCATAGGTGGTGGGGATAGGTAGGTAGCAAGTAGGTAGGTAGAAACCGAGACCAGGCTGCGAGGCGAGACGCGAGAGGCCCAGACAGAAGAGGCAAAGCAGCTAGGCGGCAGGCCACGAACGGCCCACCCTCCCGTTGCGGTGGCAACAGCCGCGATCCCCGCCCGATCCCCTCCCCTCACGTGTCCGGGCAAACCCCCGCCACCTTTCACTGCGGCTGCGCGACCGACCTCATCTTCCTCCGCGCACGTCTTATACCTCTCCTCCCGCTCCTCAAGATCCTCACAAATTCGCTGCAATTCCAATTGCTCATCGATTCGGCCGGCGTCTTCTTCTTCTTGTTTGTTGCATTTACAGTTGGGTACGTGATTGCTTGTTGTTGTTGTTGTTGTTTGGTTTTGTGGGTTTTTTTTTTTGGGTATAAGAACTTCTGCTGCTGCTGTTGCACGAGGTCGCTTAGCAGGAGCACAGGAAGTCTGGACCATTGTTGTGCATTTGGGAGTTTCTTTTTTTTTTTTTTCCCGCTGAAAGTGCAGCTCAATATTTTGGGTCATGGGTGGTGGATTTGATGATGTGAAAGAAGGTATCATGACTTTTTCCTGGTTGCATCATCATGTGAATGGGGAGGTGATCAACAACCCTGATCCCATGGGAAGTGAAGTGGAGCTGGTGAAGAGAGTAAGTGGAGCGCAGTTGTTTTTGGTAGATGTAGAGGAGAGTGTGTTGATGCAGTGCGGGGAGTTCTCGCTTCGCTTATTGAAGCAGACGCACTCGCCGCTTGCAGCCGTGCTAGCTTCAGTGGGCGAAGTGCAATGGCCGGTAGGGAAGGATGCACCCATCTTGAAAGTGTGGAACCGGCGATACACTTTTGCTCTGCCGGGTTTGGTGTATGGGTTGTCGTTCCCAGACAGCACTCCACCGGCTGTACTCCAGCAGCTGGAAAGCGTCATGGATCAATACTGCACATTCGAAATTCATCAAGTCGCAGGTACACTAGCAGCAGGAGGTTGGGATGACCAGGCTCTCGCTTACGTAGAAAATCAGCTAGGCATGCAGCAGCACGACAACTATATAATCTCCTGCAAGATCTTGTACTGGATGCAGCAAGACTACTATTGTATTCTTCTTGAATTTGTAGGATCAATGAACAACTTCTGCTCAAGCTGAAGAGAAAGAAAGAAAAACTTGTGTAACCGATCCGGTACAAGCTGAGATCATCACTAGAATGTTGGTGGGTCGTCGACAGAGGAGAAACTGACAAATTACTTATGTGGGAATTTTGTTTTGGGTCGGGAACATGCAGCGCATGAGCAGCAGAATATGAATATTGCGACAAACCTGAAGATCGGGCAAAGAGTTGCTGGAGATGCAGCAATAATTGGCAAGTATTGGACGGCGGTGGCACCGGATGTTCAAACCACGAGCGCAACGATCGCAAGACAGATCTGCAGCACATCCAGCATTGTTGCTGACAGTATACTGATGGGAGGTGACTGGGTGAGCTTGAGCATTCAGCAGGCGGGTGGTGCAGCGGCTTATGTGATGAAGAGTAAGGTAGTTGGAGATCAGATGCAGAATCCCCGCATTCTGAAACGCATACAGCAGGCACGACGGATGTCTGCAGTTGCCAAGCTCATGTCCAAAACTCTTCTCAAAGGTGCTATCAGGGTCTCGGCTCATGTCGCAACTGGTCTTGGATTAGATCATCATCAAGCAAATACCAATACAAGTACAATCCGCACTAGCACTAGTGCAGGATCAGCTGCAGCAGCTGCTGGCGGGGGTGGTGGAAGCAGAAAACATCCTAGTGTGGCAGTAGCAAGCGTCGATGCATTTGCTAAAGTGGTGGAAGCTGTGGAAACAGCGGGTAAGTCCGTTTACGCAGCGACAAAAGCCGTGGGCACGGATCTTGTGCAACAGAGGTTTGGCACAGATGCAGGAGAATTGGTGCAAGACGGTTTTGGTGTGGTTGGGAATGCAATTGATACCGCTTGGACGTTGAACAAACTGGGATTGAAGATGCTCTTCCAAGTCACTGCTGCATCCACCATGCTCAGCTCTACTTCCACAACAACAAAATCCTCCACCACCAAATCTTCTGCAGCAAAGTCCAGATCAACATCTACAACAACAACAATTGATCATCACAATGTGCAGAAGCAGCAGCAGCAACGTCCTCCTGCTGCTGCATCCATGGATCATGATTTGCAATGTCTTAAAACTAATTCCACATCTATTTCAGATCAGCAGACAACACTGGGAATATCACAACAGCAAACTACGTTGCAGGACTCCCAGACCCATGATCAGCTGCAAGACCAAGAAATGGTAGACGCTCAATGTTTTAACTTATTTCCTTCAGAATATCTTCATCATCAGCGCAGCAGCCAGCATGCAACAGCACCTGCTTCCACTCAGAAGATGCCACAGACCCAAATCTTCTTAGGTCCAGCTGCTGCAACAATCCAGCAGCAGCCTGCAAGTGTTGGAATCAATTCCTTTGCACCATCTCCAGCTGCTGCAGTTGAATCTTACTATACCAGCTCCAGTGCACAATCACCTGATTCACTGCAATCCAATAGTGCATTTGAGCAATATAAACCCTTGTTCCAAAAATAAGACAAATGTTCACTTTTCCAAACCCCTAGCTATTGAGGCAGATCCTCCTCTCCATTCAACTTGCCTAAAACCCTAAACCCTAAACCCCTTGGGATCTAGGATAATTTAGATTAATCATCTCAAGATTAATCTCTTTAAATTGCAATCCAAAGGGTATGTGGGTGGTAGTCAAATCGGCGGAAATCAATGTTGTGAAGGGAAGAGACCCAGAAAAAGGAAGCAATGCAGCATTGAAGTCTGAACTTCATTGTTGACCAGTATATATTGAAGGGATTTTGTGAAAACTGTTGCAGAACTTTTTTTGTTGCAGAATTTTGAAGTTCTATGTTAGGCTTGTTATGATCTGTAATTCAACCTGCCTACAATGGAGTATAGTATGATTGAGTGAAACTATGCATGGTTGGAAACATTGAGTTTACTATGGTGTAGGGTTCTCACAATTTGTTATCAGCAACCTAATATTTCCAGCTCTTGAAAAGCAGTAGAGATTATATATAATACATGTAATATAAGGAGAGTGAATTTGTGTTTCAGCATTGAGAGTCCCATATTAGTAGGTGATGTTTGAATTTGTGTTTCTGTAACAGACCATTAATAGTACATGAACATGTTTGCTGTTGCTGCCTGATCAACAGGACTAGAAATTTCATTATGAAGTGTGGATTTTAAATGTGGTGAACAGAATTTCAACTTCAGAATTGCTTGGAAATGTTCATGAATGTATGATCACAATTTGTTTGGCAGCAAACATAATACTTCCAGCTCCGGAAAAATAGTAGAGATGTGTAGGAGGGTGAATTTGGTTGGTGTTTTAGCATTTAAGGCATAGTACATGATGTCTGCTGTTTTGCCTGATAATCAATGGGAGTAGAATTAATCCTGGATTTTTTAATTTCAGGATTCATAAGGCAACACTAATATTGTCATCGCCTAATGCTTGTGAATAGATTATTGTGCTCTTATGTCATTAATTATGGAGATAAGCACACCCACTTTATGAATACAACTGGATAATATGTCTTGAGAATTTAGTTGTAGACAAGGAAAACTGCTGAAACAAGTTCATGAACAAATGGGTGTTCTTGCAGCATGCCTCAGAGGAAAGTTCTGGAAAATTATAGTGCCTTTGCACAGCTCTGCTGTTGTTTGAGGTATATAAACTTGAGATTTGAGAACTTGCTTCGATATAAAGGAAAAAATATAATTTAGAACTGTGGCACATATTTTACCTTATACAAAGTTCAAGCAACTACAATTTGGATGGAGTTCTCAGAAAGAACCGACCAGAGGTATGCACTTGAAAGTTGGTCTATATTAGAACACCCAGCACATTGTGTGTTTCATAAACATGAACAAATGCAAAGATTATTTGAAAGTGCAATTACTAATGGGGAAAAACATCAAAATGTCATCTACCATTCTGATTAGTAGTTGAAGATTGTGTTTTAAAAAGAAGGAAGTAGAGAAATTTTTTCCTTGATAGACAGAAGTGATTGGCATAAATCTAATTATGCCGTATCAACTTCTCCCATGCGCACTGGTGATACAACTAACACTCAATCCAGCATGTCAGAATAAAAATCTCCTGAGAGAGAAAATCTTCTGAGTTCCTGGTGACAATCATACACATGTCCTACAATTGTATGCACAGAAAAGCTCAACAAGAATCTGCTTAGATGGTATGATCATACTTTAAACAAAATAATGGTAAACACCTCATTACACATGATAAACGACTCTTGAAAATTTAAGATTTTGAAACATATTATAAATTTCCAAAAATTCAAACTTCTCATTTAAAAGAAATTGTGGTTTTTTTTTTGAATGTGAGTAATAAGCTATTATCATCTCAATTTTTTTTTAATCAAAATTTCCTTCTTAAGATACTTTTTAGTTAGTCCTATGTAAAACCATCCTTATCTGATGTAGGGTGTTGTTGAAATTCAAAAGTCCTTTATTAAAATCAAAACTTAAAATTAAAATTTTTAACACTCATATTAGTCATTTAACATAACTGCCCATAGTTAATAGATATTAGAGTGGCACTACATAAAATATATGTAAGAAAATTTTCATTTTTTAATAATCATTCAACATGATTTTTGGTTCGTTTCGATTATGATTGGACTCAATATAAAAAAAAAGTAAAAATCAAATTGTCAAAATTTGAACCAAGTTTCAAAGATAATCAACAATATAATATAAAAGGATACTTATTTTTTACTTATTTTTCATATATTTTAAATCCAAATTTGGCTAAATTGTCTTCTGGGTGATAAGAACTTGTACATTAACACTAGACTAACTGGTTACGCAAGTTTGTAGCCACAATTTTTTGGTGACCCATTGGTAGTACCCTACTTTAGGCTACGGTTTGATTTTAAGTACTCAAGTGTTATTTGACTAGTTGACTCAATGATCCTACCATAGTTGGGTTGCTTCCAATATATTAGGTAACATCTAGCATAATCATCAAATGAAATTAAAGCAATTTCCAAGTGTGACCTATTTTAGGCTGCTCCGATCATTTGATGGTGAACATGTGAAGAATAAATTAAGAATGATGCATGCAATGTTTAGATAATCAAAGATCTAAAAAGAAATTCATTGTAATTGAATAAATATTAGTGAAAAAACTCATAAATCTCACTTTTTACACTGTGGTTAATTTTTGGTTAAATCCCAATGACTTCATTCTATTCATAATTTGTTTTTGGCACAAGGTAACTTGTTCTTGTTGTGATTTGCCATTCTAGTAAGGACGTTCCTTACACACATTGAGCTTTTTTGTCATAGAGATGGTTCTTGAATCGGAACATCCTAGTGGGTTTGGAACTTATTTTTCAAACCTAGATGATGCACAATTGCATGCCCCGAAATGACAGCTGAAAACATGTTGGAACACTAGCAACCTTGCTGTGCATATAGTTACTGGAACGCACTTTTTAATTTCTTAAAAGTCATCCCTTTCAATTCTAGAATCTACAATTTCAATTCTACAACTTAGCTTCTAAACACTTGTGTAAGTGAATCCCCCACTCAACCATGATGTTATTTACTATGGCAAATCACACAGGGTTCAGGGTTTATCAGTGTAACTTAGAGCATCTCCAATGGTGCTCAGTATATGACTTCAGAAAGTAAAATTTATTGCAAAAAAGTCAAAATGTGCCGATTTAGCTCAGGAAATTGGTTTGTCTTGCACCATATTCTTAGAGCTTGCTGTGGCTGGTAAAGGGCGCAACACTGTAGTGCACCTCCAAAAAAGAGTGTAATAAATTGGACTTGACTTCTGCCCAGTATTTCTGATTGGTCGATCATAATGATTGGTCCAGGTGGTTTGCTATTAGTAGTCCCCACGTATGTGAAGTTCCAGCTACAGTTTTACTGGTGGGGTTGCCAAAACAAAAAGGGTAAACTTAGACATTTAATTTTTTGTCCAGAATGACATACTGAGCACCAGTGGAGATGCTCTTAGGATGGATAGGTTTGGGTGTTCTTAGGAAGCGCTATTAGTCCAGGCCAGAAATAGTGGCAGCCAATTTTAGGAATAGAATTTCCATGCAACCAATGAGAAGGCACATCATGGAGTGAAGCCCCCCTTGAGGGGAGATTTACGCACCCGAAAGTGATTGTTTTTTGGTTGTTAGTTGTTAATTAGGTGGTTTGTGAAAATGTTTTGGGTTAATAGAGATGATGAACTGGTGTTTAGTAATTTTTTCTTGGACCAAGATGACTATGATTCAATTGTTTGAAGCTTTTATTCACAAACCTACTATACTACAACACAATATATGCTCATTTTATATAAAAAGGAACAATCGTAATATTGATGATGGAAAAGCAAGCATCTAGTTCAAATGCTAATTAATAAACTATGAAGTGGAGGCTCTGGTCAGATTTTTTGCCCTTACAATGACATCACAATTGCCCAATCTTCCCGAATATCAGTTGCAAAGTATTTCACATGGTTTTTGGTGATCCACCAATGAGTTAACCTAATTGCCCCTAATACAAGGGAGTTTGTTATAGTTAGTTGAGATTTTGCTAGTGAATGTGAATTAATATCTTTTACCTACAAATAAATAGGAAATGTGAATTAATATTTAATCATTTTTCAAAAAACATCCAAAATCATTTAAAGGAAAAATTAAGTTAATTTTTGAGCTTTTAAATATACTGAGATCTCTTTCTGTTTTGTATCCAGATTGGTACTGTATCCAGTTCGATGGTCTTCAAGTTACAACAACACACATTTATATTCTCAAGATATTCATGACCAAAGCCCCATTGATCTGTAGCTGCTCTCTGGAATTCAGATGGAGCTTCACATTTCAATGATTTGGGAGGCAAAGTATGGGAGGGTGCTCAGCTTTGAAAACAGAACATCATTATTCCTTTTCAAGTCCAAAACTTCCAGCTGACTAAAGGAATTTCAAGTGGTAGGTACCGGCCCAAGGGACAGGGGTCTCATCACTTGTGTGTGATCAGATTCAACATTGAGACTCCACACAAATTTCTTTGCTGATTCTCTTGTTTAATTAGTTGTATCCACATGAGACAGCTGAAAGTAGGAAGTGAATCTGTTTGTTGTGAAGTCCATTGCAGACACTTTCATGTGCTCATTTTGTGTATCCATAAGATGGCACAAGATGATCTGTTTGGTGCTCTATCATTTTTGCACAGAATCTAGAACCAAATCCCATCTGGGTTTTTGTAGAGTCTACACTACCACTGTTATTTGCAGTTCGGAGGGTTTGTAATTTGAAAGTACCTTCATTTTTGTCTGGGGGCAAAACAGGTAGTGTCTTTGAATAATTGTGTCCAGGGACCAAAACCATTCCACAGAGGTGCCATTCACTTGTGCCTCGAAGAGAACTGTGATAAACCCAAGTGTTGACCAAAACCATGATTTGCTCACCAAATCACCACCGTTAAGTTTTCCTCCACAGGTGGGATGGAAGAATCCAACTATGCATGTCTCCATATTTTAGGGCCCAACACTTTTGTTGGGAAGTCTTCCCACTCTAAAATGTCTTCATAATTCTCTCTGTGAAAAGAACCAAAGCTTTTGTCAGTGTACTTCAGTGAACCACACTTCCTGACAACTTCATTTGCTGCCACATCTCTGTCCTATTGGAAAATATCAAGGCAACTCTTCAAATTACAGGCAGCATTCCTGGACATGTCTTCTGCTGTTTAGTCTGATTTCAGGACAATGGTTGTGATGGTATATGGAATTCCAAATGCTTATATGCTCTAAGCATGCAAATCAGCAAATAAGTGTGCAATCAGGAATGCAAGATGCCTTCTTCCTTCCAGCTTTGGGACTCATGGCTTAAATGTTAGTATGGTGATGATAGGCATACTTGAAAAGAAGACAATGCAGACCCCTCAATGCAGAAGGACTTGCTCCCAACCTAGAATTGGCAACTGTCCCCTATGCTCCCTGCATGTGAAGACACACATGTGATATCAACTGAGGTTTAAACTCACAGCTTCCAAAGTTTCATACTTGCATTATAAAAAAATTCCCCAAAACTTGCCCGTGTCCAGACTCAGTTGCAAAGTCTCAATCCTGGCTGAATCTGTTCACTAAACCTGATACACAGAAGAAGGTATAAACTTGCTTTTGCCTCAATTGGGTTCACAGGTTATGGCACCCTGCATGCATAGAAACAGGCAATGGAACTGAATGAGAAGAGATGAGATGAAGAACTCACCAACAGCAAAGTACATTGCGATTCTCTCGTCTGTTCACGGTTTTCACAAAATCCAGGATGATGTGTTTGGGAGCATCAACAAAAGAGCGTGAAGGAAGTCTGGCTATGGTGGCCATGCTTGCAACTCCGTGTGCACGTGTGTAATCTGCGCGCTTGTAGAAGCGCCGCCATGCGCCTCTCTTCACCAAGGGTTTCCACCCCAGCCTTGTCATGACTACCTCCAGTTCGTTGTGCGTATATACTTGGCGCATTGTCTGAAAGTTCAATATACATCGGTGTGTCTCCTCTGTTTCAGCCGGCGGCTGATAAGAGAGGAGCTCATAGTTTAGTTCCTGACTCTATTCCCAGTTTTCCTCACGCTCTTGCGCGTTCAAGACTCGCAATGTTAGCCAAAAACTTACCAGAGGAAGAAGGCATGATAACAGAGAACATGAGACTCCTATAGATTACTCTTTGCATCACAGGAAATTTCTCTGACTACCGGAACAAGTAGACTTCTGCGATTGCCATTGTCAATAGATTTGTTGTGAATCGAAGGGGATCGTTTCCATCATGGCAAAGCAGGTCCTTCTGCAATTATCAGAACTGCTCACTGAAGCTAAAGAAACACCTGTTTCGAAGCTCTACACAACATTTGGATCCTCTCTGCTGCTGTAGGATCTTCTTCGCTGACCAACATATCATTCAGTGAAATACAATAATAAAAGCCATTCGAAACTCGATATCTTCAGAAGAAAAAGATCTGATTCTAAGATCTTGCGTACAAGACGCGGGCATACGGAAACAGCAACACTTGCCATAGAATTTTGGTACAAAGCTCTGTTATAGTGGCAAGGCAAAGAAACATCTATTTCGAAGGTCTACAAAACGTCTGGATCCTCTCTGCTACAAGATCTTCTTCGCTGACGGACAAATCGTTCGGTGAAATGCAGTAATAAAAGCAATTCAACGCTCGATACCTTCAGAAGAAAAAGATCTGATTCTTCTAAGATCCAGTTGCGTACAAGATTACGCGAGCATACAGAAACAGCAAAACTTGCCATAGAACTTTGCTACAAGCAGGCTCTGCAATAGCAGTTCATGCAATTGAAGACGAGAAAAACAAATGAATAGGACTCCCTGTTTGTACCTCTTTCCAGAAGACTCTGCTCACAGCTCCCTTGATTCCGCAAGTAGCATCGAATTTCTCCATGATCAGGCTAGTTGCCTGCTGAAGTCCTTTATTAATAGACTACTTTCCTCGACCAGAGAAGCAGAGGAGGAAATTGTATCTATACGCAAGCACCTTACTACCGCTCTCTCCACACAAAGAAACCACAAACAATTCCAAAGAAATCTTCTTCCACTTTTTCCCTCTCGTCAACCAAGTCTGCACTTCTTCCTCTTCTTCTTCTCGCTTTGCCGTCTGTCTCCCTCTCTGCTCTATACAAAAAATCAAATTACTTCACGCTACTACGAGCCGCCTCTATTGTCATCACTTCAAACCCCGGAAACAGGAAAGGAAAAAAACAAAAATCGAGAATTCTTTTCTTCTTCAATGCAGCTGCAAATTCGCTTCCAAAAAAGCACCGAAAAATCACAGATCCTTCATGTTATAAACTTATTCTTCAACGTAGATTCGAAACTTGTCTGACCGCTACGTATTCAAAGATCTTTTGTTCCATAATGAACATGGCCGACAGAGACACGGTCACCAAGATGTATGAGACTTAAGACTTCCATTTGAAAAAATCGAAGAGGGAGGAGGCTAATGAGAAGAACACGGAGAAAACACAATAATATTATGCGAGCGACATCTGATTATGTTATATTCTCACGCCAACTTTCCAAATGAAATCCTTCTACATCTGTTGCTGTTAAATTGGTGATTTTTGATGGTTCTCCAGACGTTCATTGATTCTTACATTCATAGATCGAAATCTTCTTCTCCTTCTCCTTCTTCTTCTTCTTCTTATTCGATTCTTCTTCTCTGTGCTTGTCCGTTGTTGCTCTCGCTCTCCTTCTGCAACGCTGCGTTTGTTTGTTTGTTTGCACGGCAGCAGCGAAGGAGCCGTTGAGGTAGGTCTGAAACAGTGTTTTGGGCGGTTCTTTGAATTCTTTAAAGAACCGTTGTTTCGGGTATTTGGAAACCCTCAAGGGACCGCCGGTTCCGGTTCTTTGAACATATTCCAGAATAAAAGAACCTCCGGTTCCGGTTCTTTGAACGTATTCCAGAATCAAAGAACCCCCGGTTCCGGTTCTTTGAACGTATTCCAGAATCAGAGAATCGCCAGTTCCATTTTATTTTTTATTTTTTTAAAAATGAGAATCAAAGAGTGGTCGTCAGCTCCGGTTATTTCAAAAACATTAAAGGACTGCCGGTTAAATCAGTAAATGGGCCTTGGGTGGCCGATTCCGTCACGTAATTGTTCACGAGGTGAGCCTATCGGCCGTAATGAGCCTGGCAGAATCCACCACCAGCGGGGCCGGCCTGTTCTCTCTGGCGTAAAAACGTCAGTAACTCCTTGAACACCAGGGTTCCAAATGCTGAATCAGCACTAAAGATTCCACGTGCGGAATTACCCCACAAGGGCCAGCCGAATCTGCTTCCCAGCTTTTTTTTAAAAGAAAATTATTTAAAATTTTCATAAAAGAAAATTCATCAAAAAGACCAATTTAAAACTATCCCATTCACACTAATATTAAAATAGTGAACAAATGAATTGCAGAGAGATCATTGGTAAGGTTGTTATTATAATAGAAAATTCCCAATAAATTATTATTATTATTATTATAATATTGCTAATAATAATAATAATAAATGGCACATATTTCTAATATCATTTTCCAACATAAAAAGACAGTTTCCTTCTCAAATTTCTTTTCTTGGATTTTGGTAAACTCTGGAGAGATAATAATGGGTAAGGTTGTTGTTAGAATAGAAAACTCCCAAAAGAATTTTTTAAATAAGAAAATAAAAAATAAATAGCACTTTGTTTTTAAAATATCAATAAAAAGACAGATTCCTTCTCAATTTTCATTTTTGGGTTTTTTGGAGAGATAATGGGTAAGGTGTGTTGTCATAATAGAAAAAATCCCAGAAATAAAAAGAAAATAATAATAATAAATGGCACTTTTTCTTAATATCATTTTCCAATAAAAAAAAGACGGATTCCTTCTCAATTTTCATTTTTTGGGGTTTTTGGTAAACTCTGGAGAGATAATAATGGGTAAGGTTGTTGTTATAATAGAAAACTCCCAAAAGAATTTTTAAAATAAGAAAATAAAAAATAAATAGCACTTTTTAAAAATATATATATAATTTTCCAATAAAAAGACAGATTCCTTCTCAATTTTCTTAGTTTTCGGGTTTTTGGTAAAACTATTATGACCTTGAATTGGATTTTTTTTGTCCAAAAACTACCTCCCATTTTATTTTTTTTAATTTAAAAATTTTATTTATTAAAAAAATATTCTCAGATTCTGGGAATCTTCAGATTCTGAGAATCTGAAAATATTTGACATAGTCTCCTGGGAAGCATGAAAAGCGGTAGATTCACGCCCCAGGGTTTCTTTCCTTGTGTTTCTATCATGTAGGTGGAGTGCACCACCAGAGCCATTTGCCCCCCTTTGGACTAGAGGAGAGAAAGCTTAGATAACACAAAACGTATGTAGGGAGCAGCAGAGGGAAAGAGACTTTTGTTTTCTATTAGTGTTGAATGATTGTTTGTTTGTTTGTTTGGGTAATTGTTGCAAGAATAGGTAACCCAATTGCCTGAGGTTGTTGTGGATTTCAGGTGTTTCTGGCATACCCAACAGAAGAAGTAAGTGCTTGATTTTCAACTTTTTTTTTTTTTTTGCATACCCAACAGAAGAAGTAAGTGCTGGATTTTCAAAGTGTGGTGTTGTTTTTGCATACCCAACAGAAAGTAGGTGCTTGGTTTTCAAGTGTTCTTTTGCATACCCAACAGGAGTAAGTGCTTTGCTTGATCTTCAAGTGTTTTTTTTTTTTTTTTGGTTTTCATACCAAAGCATATTCCACCAGAAGTAGGTGGCTTGGTTTTCAACTGTTTTTTGCAGACCCAACAGATTTGGTATACTTGATTTCGAGTGGTTTTTCACAACAGAGCTCTGGGTGCCTGATTTTCAAGGAGTTTTTTTTTTGTTGCAGACCTAACAAAACTAGGGTGTTTTGATTCCTGAAATTTTTGGAGGGTTTTTTTTTGGTTGCAGTTACATCAAGAACTGAAAAAAGAACATCGTACATCATTTCTTGCATATCCAGCAGAACTAGGTGCTTAATTCCAAGTGTTTTTTGCAGACCTAACAGAACTGGGGTACTTGATTTCAAGTGGATTTTGTTGCAACAGGACTTGGGGTCCTTGATTTTCAAAGGGTTTTTTTTTTTTTTCTTGCACACACAACAAAACTAGGGTGTTTTAATTCCTGAAACTTTTGGAGGTTTTTCTTGGGTTGCAGTTAACACAAAGAACCTGACAAAAATGTCATACTTTGTTCCACCATGTAACTATGGAATGGTGGAATATGATCTTAGCCGCTCGGGGCAGTGTCATCAGCTGAATTTTCCATTCCTGGAGCGTTTAAATCTGAAGACTGTTATTTATCTCTCATACGACCAGCCATCTCATGCTTTGTATGTGTCTACACTTTGTGTAACTTGTGGTGTTCTCCTCTTCTTCCTCTTCTTCAGATCTGTGATTTGGGTAAGTCAGACTTTGTCTCAATTTTGTATTTGAGGGAAAAAACCAAACAATATTCCACCATCTCATCCAACTCTCTATAGAATTTCAGCTTTTCCAAAGAATTTGGTGATGATATGACATGTTCACTGGGTTAGGGTTTTTGGGTTTCCCCTTTTTCCCTCCCCACCTTCCACACTTTCTTCTGTTGGTTGGATTGCTTAAGCTCAGTTATTGCTCTTGGTGATGTGGGACAGTTTGAGCTTTCTAGACGATCAAGGGATCGAGTTGAGAAGGCCATCAGGAGGTGATGAGGAGACTGATAACCTATCAAGCTTGATGTCAGAGGCAGAAGTTCTCTCAGCTCTGCAGGTGTTTACAAACTGTCATATCTGTTAGTCAACTTCGCTCCATGTGCATCAGTAGCAAAAGCTTCACATTTTCTCATTGACATCAAAAGACTTAGTAGGGCTCTTGGTTAAGATGCTTAAAAAGACAGATTTGAAGCTTTGTTATTGAATCCAGCAGTGGTCTCTGTTGTGCAGGTGATTTTGTCTCCACAAAACTACCCACTGCATGTCATGTGCAAATTTGGACATCACCGCACTGGTACAATTTTGTTCATCACCTTCAAGCCTTCATTTAGTATATACCTGTTGCCCTCAGAGTTTTGCATTCTTTTTGAGAGAGGGACATGCATGCCCCTTGGAACCTTTTAGTTGCATGGGATTTTGAGTGCAGATTTGTGTAGTTTAGATGTTTTGTCTCCTCATTGACTA
>Ga0209208_10008295_pt1 | contig 13862 bp, 7 predicted proteins | sample S1TSphfallax_3_FD_187694 | JGI IMG/M metagenome (GOLD analysis project Ga0209208, IMG submission 187694) | Host-associated microbial communities from peat moss isolated from Minnesota, USA - S1T2_Fd - Sphagnum fallax MG (SPAdes) (version 2) | ecosystem: Host-associated > Plants > Peat moss >...
GGGGGGGGGGGGGGGGGGGCAGAATTTGAGATCCATACTGAGAATCTCTTTAAGGATAACTTTAATAGCACACTTGATTAACAAGATGTTCATAGTATGCCAAGTCAAGCTTAGTGCTAGAAGACATGAAAAGACTTTCACCTAGTCATGAACAGGTTTGACCTCAAAGATTGTGGTTCCAAACAGGGATTGTACATTCTACCACTGAGCCATCACCCTTGGAAGCTTAGCATCTAATTTTCGACTTCATATTGTTGAGATTGTGCTGACATTTCTATTGTTCACTAGGAAATATATGTTCATGCTCGTCAAGCCATGACCTCACCTCACGTGTTGACCCAAAGAATAATAATCTACATCGTAGATTTACAATCAATAGATACACAGTTTTAAGTTTGGTTGCATCTTAGGGAGTGAACTACTGTTGGGCAGGTATCAAAAACAAAAATAGACAACAAACCCTGGATGGTTATACAAGGGGGTTCTTAGGGGTTTAAAGTCATGGTTCTCCAAAATCAAATGACAGCCTTTATAACCCTTAGTTCTTTCATGAAAATAGCCAGTTCTTTGAGATTTTCGAAATAACCAGAATGGTCACCTTCTTCAAGATTCTGATTTTTTTCACCAAACCAGAACCAGTGATTATTTGATTTTGAAGTATTAAAAAAAAAAGAGAACTGGTGGTTATTATCAGGATCAAATACCTGAAAAAAAAAGAAAAACCCGTCCCAAACTGGAGTACATTAGTGAAGTGTAATCACTGGGCAATTAATCTCTAGAGTTTTTTTAGTCAAGTAGTTGATATCCTATGATGTGGAATTGTTTGCAAGAACATATTGTTAGATTTCAGTTCAAAACATAGAAAGCACATACCTGGTGCTATAAAAGGGTAAGAATGACTGTCACTATATGTTGTCTTGTGAGGACGACAATGTCGGACCAGCACCAGGGTGATTGCTGTGACAACTAACAAGCCTCCAACTGTAGCTCCAATTATGGCTGGTATGTTACTTTTATTCTTATGGCTTGGACCTGTGGTTGGTACTGGAGCTGGACTAGGTGGAGCTGGACTAGGTGCACATCCGTTGGGACCAAGGCATAAATTTCCAGAGTAGCTGCACCAAATAATCAAGTCATTAGCCCACCACAAAATAGTTAAAAGGATAAGTTCAAACAATTAACTTGGACTCTATTATTTCTAGTGACGACAATTCATTGGACCTGGTATAGGTAGGGTGATTTGAGGGTTTTATAGTATTTTATTTTACAAAATTTCAACCCAAAATTTGTCAGTCCATTCTCAAGTACACACACATGGAAAGTTGTCTTTTCAAATTTATGTTTTTTTAAAAGTTTTTTCTTTTTTGGGAACACCATATTCACAAACAGGTTTTCAACTTTTCCACCAATTTGCAACTCATTTCTTTTCATTTGAAATTTGATTGAACCTTGATCCAATTGTTAACTTGAATTTAGTTGAATTGGAATTCAATTCAAAATTCAGTTCACTTAAGGTCCATGCAACATCATCATTCAATATTTTGATTCATATGCAACTTAATTTTTACACAATCAATTAATTTTTTTATCAATTGATCAATTGATCACCACCAATAGTGTGCAACAATGTAGAGCCCAAGTACAATATTGCATTAAGTAATTCATTGCACATCGATTATAAACTTGATTTATAACTAGCTCATAGTTCAATAAAAATTACATCCAAGAGTAAGTGTCCCTATACAACTTCCAGTGGACAATCAAGAATCAGGATAGTTCATTTACTGATAGGCATTTAAAAATCTGTGAATAATACTAACTCAAACAATTTGACATTTGACATTTTATCCAAAACTTGTTAGACTACTTTTGAAAAGTACAATTTGGCCATGTAACCAAAACAGTGTTGTATGTCATTTCTTTTTTTTCTAGAATGATTGGCATCCCATAAGAGGAACTTGAAATCCAATTAGGTTATTTTTTTGCTAGATGAAGAATGTTTGAAAAATTGGATTAAAATTAAATTTAGGCATAGGTTATGTAAATAGGATTTTAATGGTGGAAACAACCTTTTAGGTTCCTGAATTATCACTTCAGTTAGCACATGAAGTGCCAATTAGTGGCCCAACCTTAAGTAAACAATCCAAATTTGATAATGGTCCATACTGGAACTTAGTGGCCCATTACCAAGCGGTGATCTCTCTACATGAATCATCGATCTATGGTACTTGGTATAAAATTTCTTGGACCAATGTTGTACAAAGCCATTACACAATGAACATGGTTAGGTAAAAAAGTCTCTAATCTCGAGTCTCTACCCTCTAAACCAGTGAGCCAAGCCAACCAATTGACCAAGGTGAAACAAAACTTACTTGAAATAGGTCAAGTTTTGATCATGTAAAAGGCCTGAGGGTATGGCACCCGTCAAATTATTGTCCGACAAATCTCTGGTGCATCCACCCATGTTTAAGGATTTATCAATCCCCCAATGCTGATCTCTAGTAACTATACAAAAGCAAAAATCAAATGTGTACATATGTAAATTTTAAGTCTTGGAATTTGACAAATCATGCAAATAAGTGAGATTCAAACATGCATCCAAATATCACAAAACTAATTAGATTCAATCAATGTGAATGTGACACAAGGCCTTAGACCCTTTGAGATTTGCAAAAGAAAACTTACAAATTTGTTAGGTTTAAAGATGTGAGCCAAGCAGGAATGGAACCTGTAATTTCATTATCATTTAATCTCCTGTAGTGTCACAAAACCAAGCATCCATTGAATCAAATAAATTAGTTTCTTATGATAATTAGATTCTTCAGGTCATGTACATGATGTGGCCACATTGATCAATGATCTATACGTGCATTATACAATGAGTCCCACACTGCATTTGTGTATTACAAGATGAGAAAATAAAAAGGGGAAGATAACCAACTCTTACAGGTTATTGTTCACAACAAGGACAAATCAATTATATGTGATAGATGCTAAACTACACACTTAAAACCTGGGCCAGAAGAAAATTTTGGAAACAGGCTAGAAGTTGAAAGTTGATTCGGGTGGCTAATGCACTCACAAGGATTGAAGATTTGTTAAAGCACTTAAAGAGTCAGGGATGGTGCCCACTAAGGAATTATGATCCAACCACCTTGCACATGCACACCATTCAGAATATTGATCAGTAACTGAAAGTTTGGATAGCTTGAAAATTCTTTGCATGATTTCATTAAATTATAAGGATTTTCTAAAGGTTCAATTACACCTGGTTGTTTTTTCCAAAAACCGTAGTTCATTCATCCGGCTGTTCAACAGTCCAACTTTTCATATTATACAACAGTATTGACATCAGTATTGTGAAACATTATGGAATCATTAGTATCCATTCAGGTGTGGGGTGGCAGACTGTCATTTTCTTGACCATATTATATGACATAATCTTCTAGTAATGATAGTAACTGTGGCTGTTGAATATGTAACATTTTTTTATGTCATTGAATCTGCCACCCCACACCTTAATGCCATGGAATGGCCTCACCCTTGCCCATTTTATGTTCCTTTTATCACCTGGCTCACCCTTATGGGCTCACCTAATGCATTAATGGGCAGGGCCTTGACCATTCTATAGTGAGTAAATACTGGGAAGCAAGAGATGGACGAGCAGTTTAAATGAATAAATCATCTCTTAGGTCATATAATTACACTTACAGAATAGTGAGCGCTGACAGATTACGTAGGGCTCCAGGTATACTGCCTGTCAAATTCAAGTTGGAGAGCATCCTGTAAACCATGGAATTCAAACAATTAGATGTTGCATGTTGTGTACACATGTACATGTGATTGACCACCCTCTATTTTCAGGACCCTTCCATTGGACATGCTCTTCCATAGTTGACTTACTCTGGAGTGAAGTTGTAAACCATCGTTAGAACTTAGTGCTATGAATATAACAATTTGGAATTTCATAAATTTGTCAATTGATGAATTGAAATAATCACACTTTTCTTTTACTTCAACTTTTGACAACAATGTTTATCGCTTGATATTAATGTTCTTTCTTTGGATTATACTATGTCATCATGTGTGACCCATAGGGTGATTGTTAAGACCTCAATTATGGATATTTGTCTTTTTGTGGTGGATTGTTTTTTAAATGTAACTTATAATCTTTAGTGTATGATATTTCTTTACATCTAAGATGGCGCAATGAAAATTCGAAAGTCCAAATTCCTCAAGATCTTGTGACTAATTTTTTTTCCAAACCGTCCTTGAACCAGTTCTAAATTGTTGCTAGGGATTTAAAATGAAAAATGTACTCGCTTGTAAATATATGAAGAACAACTTTCACATTCCTCATAAAATGATCACTAGTCAAGTGTTTGTATTTTTCACGTTCAAATCCTTTTTTTAAAATAAAGAAAGTGGATCTTTTATCTTACACAGCAGTAATCCTGGGAGACGGATCAGTTGTACATTTAGTCCAGTCGTAGGGAGTGTAGACGCATGGATCTCCAGTCCAAGAAGTGAGATTAAAATGTTTTTTTATCGCCTCAATAGCAGATGCTACATTCAACGCACCAATGACACATTTAGCATCAAATGACGATTCAGGTCTCGTCCGAACTAGATTCAAATTTACAAACGTCATAATAAAAAAAACTTGACATGTAGCAAGGTAATTTGATTTCTTAGCAGAAATTGGCCCTTTTCAAACCAACTAAGTCATGTTTAACAACAAGTTACATTTAACTAGAACATTTGTACATTGTGTTCGTGGAACCCATGCATACTTTGTCATAGACATAAGAGATGTACATGATTAATGACGCATATTGCTGAACAAGTTGCTACGCAACACAACAAGCAAGTTGAACTGGCTTACATCACTTTTATGTTTCAAATGCCTCCTACTCAAAGATCATCTGGTTTTTTTTTTTCTCTCCCAATTTTGTGATGTAGCCACATTAGCAATCATCCACAAGAGGAAATAGCTAAATGTGATTATAGGTCAAAGATGAAAATTGAAAATTTTAAGAATCCTGATATATTTTGGAGACCTGCTAGAACCTATTGTCTATATATATGGCCCAATAAGAAAAGAAACCCTAAGTTACCAGACGTTTGCTGGACTTGGTGCCACAAGACTTAACTAAAAACAAAAAAGGAAATTTTAGGTCGAGTTATTCAAGAGGACTAAATTTTTGGCATTAGCTCAAACAAGCGGCTCTTTCCATAATAACTCTGCCCTTTAATTGACATCTATAAGGATGATAAATATTGAACAAACTAAATTGGAAACGCCTAGTAGTTAGCATGGGTCCTTTATTTATGCAGGAAATGTTTTTATAATGAACTTCACAATGTGCTTCACATCTAAGGATACCAAACTTTGACCCGGTTCTCGGTGCATCACAATGTCTCTACCGTAAAGGGCAGAACCAACAAAAGAAATTTGAGGTAGAGGTGGAAATGTCCGATCAACTCACTCACCATCTGCAGCAAAGGTTCGTAATCCCACTTTACCAGTCAACTGGAAGAGCTCGACGCCATTCAAGATGGGTCCAAGAACGGAATCGGTATGACGAACCAGCTCAATAGTCGAGGTGTCGTTGAGCATCGCATGAGTCTTTTGTATTTCGTAAGCTCTATACAGTCCACCGGTTAGGTTCACAATAGAGATATTAGCCTCCCCTAAAGAGAGTTCCCCATTCACAACAAAGTCGAAGACTCGGGATTCATTTACCGCCCGTGGATCGATCTCTGCAAAGTACAAGGCAAGGTAACAGGCCACACTAGAGGAGCCCAGACCGATGGAAGTCGCTTGATAGCTCAGATCATACGTGGACCAGTTTGCCGCATTTTGCATCACGATCTCTGGAACCATATCCATAGTCCCAGATACGTTTACTGGACTCGTTGTGGTGATAGATGTGGCTTCGGTCACCTCAAACCCTACAGTAAACGCCGGCGACCATAAACGGTCGTATTTGTCGTAAGGGTACCTGGCCCACATGTGTCGGCTACACATCGTTAAACGTAATATCACAAGAAAATTTTTCGGCATTTCCTGGTAGGGAAATGATTAGAAAGCTCTGACGAACTAAAGTTAAATTAACAAAATGAAAGGTCTTAATGGAATCGTAGAACCAATGATTTAATCAATGTTTTATTCTAAGTTTCCGATTGTGAAACAGAGCATGGATCAGTGTATTTTCCCATTGTCAAACAAACCATTTCATGTTTGCATAGCTGGGGAAATTCAAGTTCTTCTTCATGGTTCCACAGGGAATCCTAAAAAAGTTTCTTGTATTGTATTGAGTACTTCAGTTTCGACCTGGGACGACCAGCGTGCAGAGCGGCTGCTTGCAACCAGCTCACAACAATATCATTCTGTCGGTGTTGCACTTAGAAGACGACCAGCTACTCAAGCTTGACACCATGAGTTTACTAGATCGGATCATTTCAAAGGGCCTGCAGCAAGGGTTCCAAGGGGATGAAAGATTTACGGTTTACCTTATGACATTTTGTGTCCAATTCCCAAAATAAACATGGAATATACACGTCATATATACCCCAAGGGTTTGCACAACGGTATACATAGTAGCGGTATCAAGAGGTCTCAACTCCAAAGAAGAGATGAAAGGGACGCTCGTGTCCGTCGGGCGCGAGCGCGCAAGGCAGACATAAATATTGACACTGGTGGCGGACATGTAGACCTCGTATGTAATGTTCTTAGTTTGTGCGAAATCAGGGACGGCCACCAGCTCTGCCTCGATTTCCAGGTTGAAGCTTGGGGGTGCAGCTGAAGCACTGCTAAGAAAATCATAGTAGAAAAATGTCGCACGGACCATGTAGGTCTGACTTGGAGTCGCAGGCAAGACATAACAGTACTTTGTCTTGTTTCCGGGGAAGTATCTCAAACTCTGGAGAGGAACAGAATCACTGATCGAGGGAAGGTCGTAGTTTTGCCCGGTATATATGTAGGGCTCGTCAGGTACCCAGGTGATATTGTAAGTCGGGTCGGTGTATGAGGTATTGCTTCCGCAATCGATACTGAGAGACCCTGCACAAGGAGACATAGACCAAAAACAGTTTTCAAGCCATATTATGAATTGCGCGTTCATGATGCGCTACAACACCACAGTCTTAGGATTTCTCTTCTAAAGGATTGCCTGTGGAACCATCGAGAAGATATTGATTCGTCAGAGTTTCCACTCTTTTCCCTACAGGGAATGCCAAAAAAGATTCTTGTGTACATGACTATGGCATCTAGGATGATGATCACAGTAGTAATATATATGCAAGCTCACTAGAGTAGTTATACTACCAAAAGCCACACCTGCAGGTAATTGGGACCGTGTCAAAGGAACATAAACGCACAGCAGCAGCGCAATGAGAACCACTGCCGCCGAAACGTCCACAGTCTGCAACCACGACTGCATCCTTCCAGACGAGTACCACTTGATGTCCGGGAGCGTACTAGTATGCTTGTCAACCCGGCAGGCCTGTCAATTTCGTACGATCTCCTTTGCAACTTCGACTCCTAAACTATATCTCCATATTGTGCATAGGAACATGATCTGCTGCTTTGCAAGAATCTCCTGGACTCCTAAGTTTCTCCCCCCTGCTTGTCAAGAACTTCTTTAAAGAAAGCTTAGTGAACAGCACCATTACGTGTGCTCGAAGCGTTTGCACAAAATCAGTGCACATACTTGTGAAAAGCTAACTTAATTCGGGTCAACGTTCAGGGAAGATCCCAAGTAAAGTTTAACACGCTGAAGTGCAGGGTAAGGAGCTAGGATGAGGCCATTTACACTGTCAAGTAAGGGCCTGCATGAGGCGATAGAAGATAGGTAGCTCCATTCTGGTTTTGTGTTATGTCCTTGTCGTAAGGCTTTATCTTTAAGTTAAGAAAGAGGCCAAAGGACCAGATCAAATGAGATAGAGCTGCTGATAGATGAGTGGGGGCCCAATTCTAGTAGTGTCCTTGGTCCTCAAGTTTGCCCGTCGTAAAGAAAGAGGCTAACAGACGAAATCAAATGAAAACAGGTGATAGTTGAGAGCGGGCCTCATTCTGGTTATTTCCTTTTGCTAAGGTCTTACCTTAAGGCTTTATGTGCAGTAAAGAAAGAGGCCAATGCAACAGATCAAATAAGACAACTATAAAATCAGTGGCTGAGATGAACCTGTATGGCGTTATGAACCGGCCTCGTAAATAGCTGGAACTTTACAAAGCGTAAAGAATCCTCATTGTAATGAAATATACCCGAGTGACTATTGTGAAGGTAAATCACTCCAGATAGACATGCCTCCATTTCATATATGTCACTAAAGTTTTTCTCGGAATTATTTACTTAGGTGTTAAACGCCTAGCGCTCCCTTCGTTTTGTCATATTGTGACGGCCATAGGCTCCCCCGCAACAGTTGATATTTTGAACCCTGCAGGTCAACTAGATTCTGGCTAAATGTTCTTCACGGTGTTGTTCCTTTGTGCCCCGCAAGAAAAAGCGCGTCGCGGGGGTCCACTGCTACAGTTTCTGCAAACACTAGACCCTAGGGTCTTCCTGGTGGACCAGTCTACAGTTCCTTCATGAGTCGGGAGCCTACTACCTGCCCTTTTATTCCTCTAGTTGACCTTCTTGTATGAATGGGACCTGCCGGTCTGGAACTTAACAGTTCGTCAATTGCTTAGGTCAACATCTTGCATTTGCTAACTATCTGTGTGTACACAAACAGGAGAAGCGTTAAATAGTACTTAACGCTTAGCTTAGAAAATATATAGAAACATACAAGGCTTGTTCCTAGGTGTGGAAGAAAAGCATATATGAACAAGTCGTTTGAATTGTGTGTTAGAATGGAAGCCTTGATTTCTTTTGAAGACTTGCCTTATTTGAACTGCAGTACTTAAACGTTGGGTGCATATCTTTTGCAGCCCACGGCAAAAGACATATAGATTTTAAGAGGAATTGGAAGTTTTTTAAAGATGTGCTATTTTAATATTAGTGAGAGGTCCACAGATCCTTGCAGGGTGCAAATGGGCTAATAAGAGCCATTGGTGTCTCCTTAGGTGATTGCTTTTTGTAAAATGTTTTAAAAATATTTTTGAAAAAAAGTTTCAAATTTTTAAAAAAGTTTTTAATATTATTTTGTTGATATTTATATTAAAATCTAAAAAAAATGTTATTTATAAAATTTTAATTCATTTATAAAACTTCTAACATTATTTTTGAAGATGTAAATATTGATAAAATAATTTGATAATGTGTAGAAATTTTAACTTATTTTTATGTAGAAAACACAAAAGTAACCAATGATTGCGACTGCTTTTGACTCTTATTAACATGACTGCACCCAACAGTTAAACATGTGCACATTTTAACCTTGCAACATCCTCATAGCAAGAGACAGGGTTCTTGCACATTACTTGTGCTCATTGTTTGCGCTAAGTTACATGCAGTCTTTGCAGTGGAAATTCAGGATTATTTGAATATTTGGAGATCATTATAGTTGGAATGAAACAAGTCTACTCGAAAGAATTGTCGGGGATTCTTCAAACGCTTGTTGCCTCTAGGATGTAGCTTTTTCAAAAATGCAAAATACAGATGGTCTAAAAAGTTGCAAGATAAGCCCTGAGCTGCATGGGAATGGAATCTGAGTAATCAAGAACCTTTCCCCGGGCGGTGCCGGCAAAAGCATTGCCTCCTTTGGAAGGACATGCGCTCTATGCGCGTTTGCCACACCTTTATCTCAGGAGGACACGCATCCTGATTCGCAAGAAAATATATATTTTTTCTTTAAGCAACTTGACTTTGAGTTCACATGGAATCTCTCACGTGGCCAGTCATTCTATCTCCAAAATTTCCCTGTTTCCATGACATTCTGCACCTCTAGAAGTGTTTGCACCAACTTGTGAACAGTCTATGAGTTTTCCCTGGAAGCTGCGACTTCTTTTGCCGTATTGCTACGATCGTTAAGAAGTTTTCCTCTCGGAGCAATTTCGCCAAAAGTTACATATTTGTCAACAGTCTATAGTCCCTGCCTACCAAGTTAGGCCAAAACTAAATCAAAGGGGAGATGCTTAAGGTTAAGTTTCGTTGAAAGCAAACTGACCCGTTTATTGTGCCTCATTGTGCCTAATGATATCACTGGAAATTCTCAAAAATTAGAATCATTTCGAAGGAGGAACATCATGTGAATAGTGCACATTGATACCTCAAAGCATGAAGCCAAGAAATAAAGGGATGTGAGCACAACTTTTGATACATAACAGGAGGAGGACCAGACGCCATGCTCGACAATGCCAGTGCTTAAAAGTTGTTTCATCAAATCCTCACAACACTGATCTGATGAACTTTGAAGCTTAAGTATATGTGCACCCTAAAACGGTCAGTCTCCACGTGTCCTGATTCCACTGTCCTCAGTTGATTCCATAGCCTAATTCGAAAGGAGTAAAATCAAGCAATATTTTGTTTTGACACAATTGCACATGACTCCTTGACACAAAATAATCTAATCATTTGACAATTTATAAGTGTAATCGAATTTTCTGGCTGCACTTGCTGAATTTTCTTAACAATTGCATATATTAAAATTTTCATTTGGGCCTGGATGGATTAATCATGCGGAGCAGTGAAACCATCGAACTATCTTGACAAAATTTTGACCGGAATATCTCTCTCTCTCTCTCTCTCTTCTTTTGCAACTTCGGCTGCTGACTGTAGGATTTGTGGACATGGATCACTCTTTTCAGGTCATCAACTTGATGTGGTTCAAGGGAGGTTATGTAGGGTCTACAAGAATTTGAAATGAATTATCTCTTTTCTTGAAAGAACATTTATGGATGCAGGTGTCTGCTTTCTCATCTGACATGGATTCCTGTGGAAAGAATGCATGATTTTACAAGCTCCATTAACAAGTTCCATCCACAAGAAAAATATATATATTAAAATAATCTCATTTGAATTAGGATTGCAGCAAGTATGAGCTAGTTAGATATCCATCCTCTAGTTGCGGGATGAAAGTGAGTTGACTTTTATGCGGATAACCTCAGAGACAAGCAACAGAAACGAGCCACTAGGGGCCCAGGAGCCCATTGTTAGTGGGAGGAGGAAGCCTATTGACGACATTGTCAACTAGAAAATTACTTTTTGCAGTTAGAGCATTGAGGTGTGAGGTGGAATTGAGTTAGCACAAGAACTCCAGTTCCAAAATTTGCATTATTGTGAAAATGCATTCTGGAAAAGTTGCAGGGAACAACTGAGCCTGAGTAGCCTCACCACGGGGCAGTATTTTTGGACACCCCTCGAGGCCTAACTCAATAAAATAAAATTCTTCCGACAAATTTTTTTGGGGGTCCCTTGAACTTTTGTACCATAAGTTCTGCGAATTTTTGGATTACATATCAAACTCCAGTATGGAGTCGAATCAAATTTAGCACCCTAGGCTACGAAAAACAACAAAATAGTCACGGGATGAGTCAGTTCAATACGTTACTACAGCTATCCACTCCCAAAGCTTGCACTACCCTTGGCTGCGCCAGTGAATTAGGTTTCCTCTCGCTGACGCAACTTGCTCAGCAGAGCTCGCCTGAGAGTCAAACTCCTTTGGGGCTCAGCAGCAGCGGGCAGCAGAACCAGTTGCAGTTCTTTGGATTCAAAAAGGAGCTCCCAAAACAAGTGGTTTGTCGAATAATGGCTCTGCCCGACACAATGACATCCATAAGGTGGATAAGTATTCATGATGATTAGCAGGATGAAGCTCAAGTGGATCCTTCAATTACGCCGGAAACGTTTCTATAGTGGACTCCACAGGACTCTATAATACAGGAATACCAAACTTTGGCCCGTTTCCCGGGCATCTCAATGTCTCTATCCTGAAGGCCAGAGCCAAAAAAGTTCGAATAAAAGCGACAGCACACAAGTTTCCTAAAATTTACCGCGTTCTGGAATCTCCTGCAAATTGCAATCCCCCGAGTACTCCGGGCCCGCCCCGGCAGCGGCTAGCTAGCGCGCCCACCCACAAGTCTCCATGAGGTCCCCGAAAGATCAGAAACGTACAAGAATCATTACACTAATTACATGTTCTCTCATTATGAGGACTCTGGTGTTATCTTGCATTAACGGACAAGTCTTGTACCACGGTCAAATTATATTTCAGTGAACTTCGGTATTTTCAAGTACTTGCAGGAGTCGCTGGGAATTTCTCAAATCATATTGATGCATTAACGGATTAATCATCAGCGGCTATTTATACCACGGTATTTTACAAGGACTGGTGTTTTCATCAGTATTTTCCTGGAGTTGCATTAGAAGATAAATCTAGAGGTGGCGCGGTTTTATATAAGGGCTCTAGCTAGTGCTAGTTTCAAGTTGGATTTCTCAATTTTGGAATTCTGGGATTCGCAGACAGGGCAGTAATCAGGTCTTAGGATATTCATGTCTGGGAAGAAGATGCAGACAAGAACGAATGGGTTCCGCCGGTTGTGGGTAGTAGCGATTTTACTTTGCAGCAGTTGCAGTGGCAAGAATCATTTCATCGGTTGCGGTAGCGCCGGGGACCAGGGGGCTTCGACTCATCCCCCCAGTTTCAGCCTGCCGATCGTGCACAAGTACTCTCAGAGAGGCAGGGAGCTGCTAATCAAGGCGCGCGGGCTGCCACCCGTGGGAGATAACAAATTAGCTGCAACAGCTATTGCTGAATGGCCTCTGGAGGGAACCAGAGAGTATTATGACATGCTGCGACGTCACGATCACGCTCGACTGCATGGAGGACGTCGCCAGCTTCTGGCGGGAAACATGGTATACACGTTTGCGGCGGGGAACGAAACCGAGCAGCCGTTTCTTGAGTGAGACTCTCTGACACTTCGCTTTGTACCTTTCCTCATTGGTTCATAATCATGTTTTTTGACAAGGTAATTGTTCTCTCTTGTTCTTGTCGGATTCAAATAAGTAGCATAATTAGCACATCTGCAATTTGGTCAAGCTTTGGTACGAGATTTAGTGATAAGAGATCCAATGAGCAATCGTGCGGCAATTTTGTTGAATGCAGTCTATTCTACGCGTTTGTAAAGATTGGGACTCCAGGTAAACAATATATTGTAGCTTTGGACACTGCTACCGATTTGCTCTGGCTCCCCTGCGAATGCCAACATTGTAGCCCCCGGTCTATTTCAAGTTTCGATCCACGCACTGTAAGTTAACCCCTGCGAGCTTTCAATGATGGAGACTAGACTGCAGCTGAGTTCAAAGATATTTTTACATAGATATCATGTACATCACAAGAAATGTTTTTGGCATTCCTTCAATGGAAAAGAGTGGAAGCCTCTGACGAATTTAAGTTGGATTAACACAATATAGGGAAATCTCTCCCAGGGAATCGTCGAACCAATATTATTTTGATGTTTTATAATTCTAATTTTCCCATTGTGAAACATGACTGGGATCATTGTATTTCCCATTGACAAACAAACCATTCCATGTTTGCATAAGGGAAATTCACGTTCTTGTTGATGATCCCACAGGGAATCCTAATAGAGTGTCTTGTACATTTGTACCCCGAAGAATGTGATGTAGGCCAGAACATATATAAAACGGTATATTTGCTGGTTACCTGATAATATAATTGCGAGCCGAAGAATTTAGGTAGACTTTCGATGGTTCATTGGGTGAGTTTTTTATACATACCTACTAACGACCTTGGGGGCACTGGTAATGCAGAACAATCTGAACGAGTACTCCCCAAGATTATCGTCAACTTCCAAAGAAATCCTTTGCAATGACACACTGTGCATAAATGCAACTACATGCGCGACTGCCGCCGATCAATGCCCCTATACACAAGATTATAATTATCTAAACACA
>Ga0209208_10008296_pt1 | contig 13862 bp, 9 predicted proteins | sample S1TSphfallax_3_FD_187694 | JGI IMG/M metagenome (GOLD analysis project Ga0209208, IMG submission 187694) | Host-associated microbial communities from peat moss isolated from Minnesota, USA - S1T2_Fd - Sphagnum fallax MG (SPAdes) (version 2) | ecosystem: Host-associated > Plants > Peat moss >...
GTTGTGTTTTAGTTTGAAATTCACATTTTTTAATAGTTTGACCCCCCCTCACTCCAATTTCCATAACATTTTCATACAACCTTCAAATCTAACACACATATGGTTGTTGAAAAGCTAGTCTCAAACGTAATCGTTAAGCAAAATCCCATATGTTTTTATGTTTACAGTTAAGAAATATCTTTCAAAACTTGAGAATTAATTTGACAACATTGAAAAATAAACAACATACCCCCTCTACTTCCACCAATTATATATCTTTAATAGAAAGGTTGATAAAACTAAAATTTTGTAAAAAAATGCCTTAAATATTAATCTAACATTATCTCAATTTCTAAATGAGTCAGTTGTTATTGTCACAAGATTTTGAATTTAGAACAAAATATCCAGAAACTACATCTAATGGATTCACTATAGACCCCTTCTATTTCCAACAATTATATCTCTCCAACAAAAAGATTGATGAGGCTGAAATTTTGTGTGAAGAGAAATGTTTTGAACTAATCCATTGCTAAAGTTAGGAGATCTTGAATTTAGAACAAAAATCCCAGTAAAAGAAAAACTTATTGTTTGCAACTAAAATTGTTGTTTGTGACTATAATAGGTGCAATCAACAATCGATTGCAACTGCAATATGTCATTTGTAACTATTATAGTTGCAAATGATAGTTTTTCTTCTAGTGTCCAGAGACTATTTCCAAGGAGGAGAAATTTTATTTTATCGTAACATCTTTTCCTCCTCCTCGATCTAACACCTTCTTGCCAAAACTCCACTCCAAATCATAAATCCCTCTCCTTCAACACAAGCCAAAAGTCAAAAATTCAAGGAACCACACATAAGACCCCTCCTTGAACTTGTTTATCCTTAGCTAATGAAAGCTTGTGAAAATCCTTCTTTCCAACCAATGGCCTTCTTTCCTTTCATGAACCAATAGGATTTGAGGATGATTCCATTTTTCAATGATGGTTAAAATTAATTTTTTTGTACCCAATGAAAATATTATAATCATGAAATCCTCAAAATTAGGACTCTCGCCACTTTGGAGGCCTATAACTTCTTGTGTAGACCTTCGATTGAGGTGAGGTTTGAAGCAAAGTATTAGCCCTCATTAAGAGCTTTCTAATTATATGTGGCATGGAATCTGAACATACATATTTCAAGGCGATTTTTGACTTTTAGTAATTGGGAGTCAAATCGACACTTTGACTTTTGGTCCTTCTTTCGGCCATAACTTATGTTATAAGTATTCAAATGGGTCATGCGAACCCAAATAAAACATTTAAATTTCGAGATTTTTTCAATGGTATAAAGATTTTTTCAATCCAATGAATTTTGACCCTTCAAATTGCTCTTTGAAGATTTGGGACTCCAACTCCCAAAATGGGAGTCCACTTGGGACTGTGTGGGTTCATTCTCTCACACTCCTTCACATTTCAGGAGTGTAAATGTGACTCCCGGGTTGCATTCTTAGCCTACACCTTTCCATGCCCTTGCTTTGGTCGCAAGCCCAAGGTTAAGGTTGTGACATACTTGGTCCAACAACCTTAAGATCAAGGGCAAAGGGTATTGATTATTGATGGTGAATTAATTCAATCCACCATAATCAACACACATTTGTAAAAAACCACCTTTCTTTTTGACAAATAGGATCAAAACACCAATTGGAGACTTGGAATGTCACATGAACCCCTTCTCAAGGTTTTCGTTGATGTACTCATGAAAAGTTACAAGTTTGTGTTGTGATAGGTTGTAGATTGACTTGAATGGAGGTCATGTTCCCTCTTCAAAATTAATGGTGCAATCATATGGACAATGATTTGGTAAGTTGTTAACATTTTTTTTTCGAACACATCCTTGAATTCTTTATACTAGGAAGGAAACTCATGACAAAATGATTTAACATCTCATGTGGGAAAAACATAGATCAAGAATGCATTTCTTTTCTTGGTAGCATGCATGAAAGTTCTTGCTCCAACAAACAAAGTTTTTGAGCTATTGACATCTTGGGCATTCCCCAAATATTTGTCAAATTCAAAAAACTTAATACATGATTTGTCTAGGTGGTAGTTTTTGCCTTCACATGATGATGTTTTTGGATGTAGGCATTTCACATTTTCATGCTACTTTCTGAGGTACATCAAAATGAAGACTCTTTGTACACCAATCCACTTGAAGGTTGTGCAAAATGAACCATGATAAACCAATGATGATAGGGTTTATTGGGGATGAAATGACATTGAAGGCCACCTTGTTTGTATGCATCCCAATATTAATATTTAAAGGCTTGGTTTCATGCGTCACAAGTCCTAAACAAATACTTCAACCATTAATGACTTCCACAGCTATCGTTGTGTTTTTTTTCATGATATTCATTTTATTTAAAAATAATAATAGTGGTTTAACATAGTGGTTAAACAAGTAAGCTATACATAGTGGTTAAATTTAGGTTATACTTAATGGCCAAATTTAATGGTTCAATTTAGACTAAACATAGTGCCAAATCTAATGGTTAAACACAATGGTTAAACCTAATGGTTAAATTTAAGTTAAACCTAATTGTTCAAATTTGGTTAAATTTTTGGTAAACCTAATAGTTAAATCTAATGGCCAAACATAATGACTAAATCTATCGACTACACCTAGTGGTCAAATTTAAGTAGGTAAGTGGGTGGATAAGTATGATGTAGGTAGTATGCATGTAGGTAGGTAGGTAAGTAGGTAGGTGAAAAGGTTTTGGTAGTAGGTAAGTAGGCAAATAAGTAATAGGTAGGTGGATGGGTGGGTAATAGGTAGGTAAGTAGCTAGTTAGCTAAATAGGTGGGTGAGTAGGTAATAGGTAGATACATAGGGTAGTAAACCATGTCACATTTGATTAAACATCATTGGTCATTTTGATTAAATGTTTTATTTGATTAAAGAATGTTGGTCATTTTGATTAAATGTTTTATTTGATTAAAGAACATTGGTCATTTTGTTTAAAAATCATTGGCCATGTTGACTAAATGTTCCACTTGCCTAAAAATCATTAGTCATTTTGATTAAAAATCATTAGCCATCTTGACTATATGTTCAAATTGATTAAAGACCATTGGTCATTTTGATTAAGGATCATTAACTATTTTGATTAAATGTTCAACTTGAATAGAAACCATTGGTCATTTTGATTCAAGTTGTACAACTTGACTTTATGCATCTAGTCAAATTAACCATTATAATCAAATTGATGAATCAAACAATAAATAACCATTTCAATCAACTTGAACCTCTTAAATAACCATGAGGTCAAGATTTACCTTACGAAGAGGAAACCACACCTACCAGTAGAGAATGCGCAAAAGATGAAATGATAAACAATAATGAAGAAGAGCCAACCATGCCACGGGCTTCACAAAGGTTATAAGTACGTTCCAATTATGTGAACATGACACCTCCAGAGATTGGTTTTGTGTAATACATCCATAGCAAAGTTCGATGGCAAGTTCAAAGTTCATAGAAAATGAAGACAATAAAGTTGATATGAGAATAAGTGAACAATTCTGAGTGACCTAACATATTTAATATTGGAAAATGATTAGATCAAAGGAAAAATATGGGAAAAGTGAACATAATAGAGACCATAAGGGATTATGTTCCAAACCAATGAAAAATGAAAAGAAAAAAAGATTCCAAAATGAAGTCAAATAATGAAATAGGGTACAAAAGTGGGATAAAAAGGTCTTCAACCTTAAAAACAATCTAAAGCATAATATTGATTACAAAAAATTCCAAGAGAGTAATTAAAATTGAAATAAAAGCTCTCCACCCAACCATAGGATCACACAAAAGGTTTAGACACTTAGTGATCCACCCCCAAGCTCAACAAATAGAGTTTACCTCACACTAAAACTTCATCATCAACTAGAGATCTAATAGAAGGATCATACCTAACATTTTTTCTAATGTTAGGTGGTGAGACTAAGCCAACCATGAATTGGGTTTGAACTTTAGCATACGAGGGCAATAAAAAGTTTTTGGATGGAATGAACTGGAAGTCCTCGATCCATTAAGAGAAAAGGATAACCTTTGGGAATAGGCGGTGGAAGTCTTTTACAATAATACAAGAAAAGATAATTAGGAAAAAAAAAGAGGAATTTCCACAATAATAGATGGGAAACACAAAACAAGAGATGAACTTATTCATAATCCAAGTTTCACCTAAATCATTTCGGCAATGGGGAGTTTTAATCATCTAGGGGCATAACGTGGTGTTTGCCCAAAGGGATCTAAGAACTTCAACAAGCAATTGCAACACTTCTTTAAGTACCTCCATGTCCGGCTCAAAGGCTAGAATATGAAGGTGAAGGATTTGGTAAGCTCTAATGTTATTGCTTGCTTGGAGGATGCAAGTTAGAAATAGAAAAAGGAATGAAACCATGGAAAGGACCAATGGAAAGGTATGGGAGCAAACCTATAAAGGTAGACAAGATTACGACAAGCGATCCCAATTGATAACATACCTCTATCAAAGCTTCAAGCGTCACATGATGAACCTCCATGGCTACCCAAAATGGCCTTCCATTTTTGGACTTATTCATGGAAGACATATATGTCTAGTTCTATAGGACATCTCATCTTGAACATCCCCCTTTTGTAGGAAATTCTTAGACATGGGGGAAAACAAAAAAGACCTCAACTATGAGCTTGACTTGCAAGGATCCCTCACTAGAAGAGTAATTCGGCTCAACAAGGTTTGTCACATTTTAGAGGAAAGTTAAATCACCAATTTTCTTTTTTACCCATTGCCTCCAACAACCCATAATATGGTGCGCATTTAATTGATTCAAACGTTTTTCTCCCCCATGCCCTCATTAATTGACCTTCTAAAGGTTTCCCTTTTATTCTTTTGAATCTTCTATTTAAGGTCGTTATCCCACTTAGGCTTTTCTCCTTTTTAGATTACTCCTATTTGTTTTCCATTTTCATCATGTTATGCTAACCTGCTCTTTCACAATAACTTGATCCAATTTCCCTTTTTTCTTCATAATTTCATTTAATTTTGAATGTTACAAAATGTTACAAGGTTGTGGGTGACAATGTCTTTGTTCATTCCCAAGAAACCATCTTGATGCCAAGAACAACAATGTTTGTGGTTAAAACTATGATTTTAGGAAGGAAAAAAACAGAAGACAATTTTGATCTTGATGTCGAACAACATACCTCTAACAAGTGCTCCTTTGTTCATGTTCATTAACTTGTATAGTTTGTCATCTAGAGAGGACTTGCCATCCCTGAAGCAAAGTTAGGAGCACGGCCTAACAATTTTCAATTTGCTCTTGTGGAAGTTATGTTCTTTTAGTCGATTTCGAATTCCTCTACTTTTATCAGGTCAATATAGTCAATTGGTAATTGTCTATGCGCAATGTTATTAATGATACATGCATGCCTCTAATGAGTTGCATAATTTGGACTACAACAAGATTACAATACAAGTTGTTTCTTTTCTACCCATGACATTCTATTCAAAATGCCTCCCTTGTTCCCCATTAATCTATCCTTGTCGCATATGCAAGGCATGGACAGAAAGTATGATGGCCATGCTTGGTCCAAGGTCATCACAACCGATATAAAATAATAATTTTGGTTTTAGCTTCAAAAAGGCTCGCTGTTTGGGGCATTTGTGGTGTGTCGAAACTAATTGTGACTACTTAGTCCGTTTTGAGGCTTACAATGATATAACCTAGGTTAGAGAATCAGCCTAGTTGCTAATGAAAAGACAAGTCCTTAAACCTCCAAATTCATCCTTTGCTTGCAGATGGTAGGTGCAAAAAAACTATGGATGAAAGTAAGAAGTTGATAAAGGAAGAGGTTAACTGAACGCCCAATGCCAAAATATTTGTCATCCCTTTGAATGCCAATAAATCCTTCCTTGCTAAGCATTTGTTCAATGATAGTAATGATGATAGTTGCGAGGTGCTCAAGGGCCATCAATTCTAAGAAATTCAAGACAAATTCATTGTCTTGAGCTTGCCAAATGTACACAACCTTGTTGTTTCATTTAAGCATCATCTTGGGTGGAGGCTACATTGACAACATCCTTGAATTGAAGTTCATTAAAATTGTTATGATTTCATCCATGAATGCTACTTCCTAGGCCAAATATCTAGTTAGAAGGTCTTTTTTTTCAAAATGTCTATCGACTAAGTTGGGAGTGGAGTTGGGCTTGTTGCACAAATGTAGCATGAGGGCGATCTAGAAAACTTTTAGATCATGTTTGACCATGTGAAGTGAATTGCTAGTTGGACAATGATGGCTCGTCATGTTTATGATCCGAAATATTACAAATTCATGACCATTGTGGTTTACAAAATGCAATTTGAAGACACCAAAGCATAAAAAATCATGTGATCAAAGCTCAATCACACAATGCTCAAACATAGGTATGTTGAACCCAACTTTAAGGGATTCATGGTAGACAATGTGCACGCAAATTAGAATGCTATCAAAATTATTTATGGTTATGGGGATGCCATTGTAAGGATGGTGGACAAAAATGTATGTTTGTTCCATTATACTCAATCACTTGATAGGCATACTATACAACTGATTAGATTTGAATTGTAAGATCAACATAAAGCCTTTTGCTTTTAGTACAAAAATTCCAAGTCTTTAAAAGAGATGGACATTTGATATGTAACTATTTGTTGTTGGTGGTTCTTGTCGGGAGTTGCGTTTAAATCTAGTTTTCACGAACTTTATTACTAGCTTGCCTTCTAGCACTTTGTGTTAGACAATGGGGCAAGTTCATGGCCCAAGTAAGATTTTCCTTTCTTATATCGTATTCAAGGATTTATTTTCCATCTATTTTGTTCCTACACTTTTGGTTTAATTCACTATTCTTGGTATTTGCAAAAGTTCAACGATGTTGAATGGGCAAATATGTTGACTTGCAATCTTGCTAAGAATATGCATAACATTTGGTTACAATAGTCGGGAAAGTGCGACACCTCCTTATACACAACCACCTACAATGACTATGTTTGAACTTTTAAACAATCCACTCTATATTGACATTACTTGTGAAGAGGTTTTTCTAGGAAAGGTCTTGATATAAATGAGCTCCTTTTGAAGATGGCCCATTTGTCGAGGGATGTTTTGAAGCTTGCGACAACCATTGTTAATTATGTTTGTAGATCTTTATTCATGACACGAACTCTTCATCTGAAGGGTGAAAAGGTGTTTAGTTCTGCTAAACATAATATTGACTTTTCGCCAGGAATGGATGACAAATCACAAAGGTTTCACCACATGAATTTCTCTTAGGGTGAAAGCACAAAAAAAAGGAGCCAATTGTGCCAAGGTTAAAGTCCTTTCCAAAGACTACATTTTCCATGTGGGTGTAAACATGGTAAAGTATGCCAATGAGGGATATATTTTTTTTAGTGGAAAGTATCCATAAACTAAGACTTAATACATTGAAATCATGAATATCTTTTATTTTAATGATCAATAAGAGGAAGATCTTTGACTTCATTGCATAATATTGAATAATTGCATGTTTTAATATGGATTTAAAGACATTTTAAAAAATATGTGTATAGGAAAGTAGGTGTCATGCTTTTGCTTCAAATATATGAAAGTATGATGAAAGTATAATTGTAATTGAATTTTTTATATTTTCAAATGGATAAAACACTAATATGTATCAATGTGTTTACAAAATTTTCATATCGTATTCATAGTTTATCAAATATAACAATATGTTGGAAAATTTGAAAACCCAATTAATTTAGAACATATTTTTCATCCATTTTTTTAATATGAAAATTCTTCACATTTTGTGTGTAATTTATTATAAATTCAATGGAGTGCACCATTTCTTCATAATGAAAGTTAAGAAATTTAAAATAGTTTTTTCATGTTTATGTTACAAATGTGATTATGACTACACGTGTGACTACTTTTTTGGCATACTTTACCATTTTTTTCACCCATGTGGCAATTTTCTATTGGTTTAAACTAATTTTTTCACACAATTATTTTAATTGAATATCAAATTTGAACCCAAATATGACATATGGGTAGATGCAAGTTACGATGGCTCAATATTGGCAAAAAATACATTTTGTACAAGTTCATACAAGATCTTTAAAATGATTCAAATGAACATGGTTGTTAATTTTTAAAATGTTATTATCTTAATCTTTGAATAAAACATGTTCAATCACTTACAAACTTTCTTAAATCTATTTGAAAATTTATATTTAATGTAGCTGATGTCATTTTTAAATTTGGAAGTCCTAAAAGGAAAACCCAAAAAGTCCAAAGGAATAATGCCCCATCTAAAAATTTCAAAAAATATGCTTTTGGGACAAAGAAATTGAAAAACAAACAAAAATTGCAATTCATATGGACTCATGAAAATATGGTCAATTTTTAACCATTCAAAAGTCCCTAACTATTAAATGATTAAGGTTTTCAAAAAAAAGATTTCTCATATGAGTTATCATCTTGTATTATGTGACATAGAGTCCCAATAACAAATTTGGGATGTGATTTAATATAATTTTTTCCATTTTGTGATATTCCAATCAAATGACTAATCCATATTTTTCAACTTCAAAAGTCCGTTACTACTAATAAATGATTTTTTTATCAATAAATATTCACACATTTCTTTTCATAATGAAATTATTAATCTATAGAAGTCCCAATTAGTAGATCTAAGGATATATTAATCACCATACACATTTGAATAAAAGGTACCCATGGAAAAAACACCATTTCTTAACAAAAATGAACCATCGTAGTTTGCATCTACCCATATAACATGATAAAAATTCAATTGTTTTTGCATTGAGCCTTACATTATAGTCAAATCTATAACTTTAATTTGAACCATGATTACAAATTAAAAATTATAATAGTGTAAAAGGACATTTGAGTATTAAAATCTAAAAAGGTATATGTTTTTTTTTTTTGGAATGTTTTGAACACATGGATCCTTTCTTGTGGAATATATTAAAGTTCAAAAAAATTGAAATGATTTGGTGAAATTTTGATAAGGGAAAGGACTTTTGATACAAAAAAACCCACATGTCCACATTTTTTCCTAAATGCTTTAAACATATAAAAGGGCTTTTGAAACATGGTGAATTTTCATGAAAAATTTGTGCGTAGATCTTGGAAAACAAACATGCATCATGGGTCAAAGTAACATCATTGCATATTCACCAAGCATGTGTGTAGATCCTTAAAAACAAGCATGCATCATGGTTGAAGTAATAACACTTCAACAATGAAAGGGATGTAGGAGCAAGTGATGGCTAGCTACAACAAACTGCACATGGAAATGGCTACACAAATTTGATTTTAGTAAATGTGAGCAAAAGGAAATGACATGTTAAAATTAAATGGACCAAAAGAGAAATAATGTTTATTCAATCGCACTATGTAGTACATATAGTAATCTGCATTGGGGTGTAGTCATAATCCAACGAGCCAAAAAAGGCGTTAGACTACAAAGGAAAAAAATCAAAATTGGATAATATTTATGTTTTTCCATTTAAAACCATGGTAATCATGGCAAGTTATTGTTTTTTCATTCATATGAATGTCAAGGAATTCAAACCAAAAATCCATTTGATGAAATTGTAAGTTTAAGTTTTGATTTAGGACCTTTAAAAATGAATAACAATGCATATGACAAAAGTCAATTTTGCAAAGGACTATAAAAAAGGTTTATATAATAAAAACACATTTGATGAGAAAAAAATTAAGAGGATAAAGACCTATTAACCACATTATAAAAAAATCATACCTTAAAATATGTGGAATTGTAAAACTTTAAAAATTTTAAAAACTTTCCAAAATTAATCTAGAATTTTAGAACTTCAAAAGTTTTTGCCACACATAAATGGGGTAAAATGTACATGATGTATTAAAAAAAATTGTAGTTTATAATACAAGAAAACATAAAAATGTAAAAATAAAAATAAAATTGGTTATGATTTTGAAATTATTATTGTTTTTAAAAACAAAATTTACAAGGAAGGCCAGGGAAGGCCTAATGTTCCCTGAGGAGGGCTCTAATTCTCCTCGGGTAATGCCAAGAATTCCTTGGGGAGTGCTTTAGTTCTCTCTAAGGAATGTTGATAGATCACCCCGTGGAACATTAGGCCTAGTGTTCCCCAAGGAGGGCTTTTAGTTCTCCCTTGGAAATGTCAAGAGTTTTCCCAATTGAATATAGTAAGCTTGATCCCCACTTGCAAGTAGCCTAGAATAATTGTTTGGAACTTATCTTTGACAACATGTTAGGTGTATGTCATGGAATTCAAATAACAAGTTTACATAAGCAAGGATAATCTATTGAAAAGGAAGATTTAATTTCTACAAACATGGTACATAATGGTGTTCCCAATGTGGGTGCACATTTCAATGGCTATTTTTAAACTATAAATCTACCACTAAATTTGAAGGGAGCTTCATGTCTTTTGTTGTGGGAAGAACTTCTTCCACTTTTTGGTCATTTTGTCTTCTATGAGAGCATAAATTTTTGCTTGTAATTGCTTTGTGTCTTCCCTTCATACCATTGTCCCCCTACTAGGATTATGTGCCCTATTGTTTGGCCTAGAAGTATTACATTAGATTGAACATGTAGTAAGTGCACTTGGTGGTGCTTGTTTGTTGAGGGACATGGGGCCCCATCCACAACAAGCTATTAATAAGCTATGCATGACCTTCATCATGCCAAGCTTCCCTAACACCTCTAGTCTTTGAAAAAATGGGGCCATTTCTATTTCCTTGTGTGATGGACACTATGAGTTGAGGTGAACAAACCTTTGTCGTTCAACATAAAGTAGCCTCCAATGTTTGGAATCCAATAGTTTTTTCCCTTAGATGTGGGCTTATGACCTTGTTGAAGAAGTTAATGTTGTTTACCATACACAAAGGGGAATATGTAGTACCTTTTATCCTTAATACTCTTCCAGTTTGGCCATTCAAAGAATTTGTGGATTTTATGGGCCCATTGATTAGGTTACACTGACCACAACGCATTCATGAAGCTCATAGGGGCAATCCATGTATCGTTTGAATTTTGTAGGGGGGTTTGCTCCAAAAAAATGTTGATGTTGTCTATGGGATCATCGCCTCTCAAGACACAAGTGATGTCATTGAGGTTAATCATCACCGATCTATCATTAGGACCAAAGATAATCTTTTCATTGTTGTGGGTTTTTTCACCACATCATTTAACCGCAACTTCCCTCCACTTCTTAAGTATGTTGCACACTAAGTGGGCCTCCAATGAATCTTGCCTACCAAAGAACACAATGAACCTGAAAATCTTTGGAAGATTGCGAAACACACTTCATATCCCTGGGCACCAAGGGTGTCACTGTTGGGAATGGAGTGTTGCCTTCAAGCTTTGCTTGGGGGATGAAGTGTTGTCCCGATGGATATCCCCAATGCAATTTGTTGGGAAAATTCAATGATTCCCTTAAGGATATTCCTCGGGGACATTAAAAAATTCCCCAAGGAAATTTAATGTTATGATCTCCCCAAGAATGTTCCTTGGGTGAATCACATTGGATGATTTCCTTGGTATCAAAAGGTGAGGATTAAGGGAAATATGGTTAAAATGTTACTTACCTTGTTTTTTGTGTTGTTATTTATAGTTTTACATTGTGGTTGTTTAACCATTCCTCCCATTCCAATTGTTGGGGTGTGAGTTCCAAGGGCTTCAAGGGGGTGGCTCTTGAGGATTTTGTTTGTCTATTGAAGGTCACAAGGCTTTATATGACCTTTTTTGTTTCCCTTTGTTTTCCAAATCATCTCCTTTCTATTTTCCCTTGCCTTTTGGAAAATCACATTTGATAAGCTATTTAGGTCCTTTTGTCATGTATGGCACATAACAATTGGTTTTCATGGGTTTAGATGTCACAACCTTAACATTAGGTTCATGACTCAATGTGGAGTGCAAAGGCCTATGAGCCAAAAAAATGTGTTCGTGTGTGAAACAAACTCTCACAAATGGGAGAAAGTGCAAGAGATGGAGCCTAATGATTTCCAAGTGCATTCCCATTTTGGGAGTTGCATTTGTGTGGGAGTCCCAAATGTTTAGAACTTTGCTTTAAAAAGAAAAAAAACACCAAATTAGACCTTCAAGATACCATTGGAAAGGTCTTAAAATGTGAATGCCTAAAGTGCCTTCATATTGTTCATTTAGACCTGATATGCATGAGTTATGATCAAAAGAAGGGTCGAGAGTCAAATTGGGAATTTGACTCCTGACCACAAATCCCCTTAGAGTAGGGGTTAAATGATCTTCGATTAGGGTGTGTGATGCACCATTAGAAAGATCTTTTTGAGGGTTATAAGATGTTGCCCTCACATGCTTAAAAAAAGGCTTGATTTGAGAAAAATATGAATGTCCAATTTTTTTGGGACAACAAAAGTCCTAGATATTTTTTCAATTAATTGGTGATATAAATAAAATAAATAAATACAAGGAATTCCATAAATATTTTTAAATAAATAAATAAATGTTTTTGAAAAGCTACGTTCTACGGCCCCCACTCAAAGGGTTTTGTGAAAGCATCTAAACACTTCGTGAAAAAATGACTGTTTTCGTGATCTAATTACAAAATAAATATACAAACTGTATAAAATCATCATTTACTGGAATAGGATAAGTTGTTATTTTTGTAATCTATTTGGAATATTAGAATCCACCAAAGATACAATAAGTATTTGCAATTGATCAGCTTCAAGTATAGCCATGGAATTTTTATTTTCATTTATTATTACCAAACAATTTGGAATATTGTGTGTCATGATTCCTTCAAAACATTTTTGCATCTTTCCAAAACGTGGAAAATAATTGAAAGGTGAAGATGTGGAGGCGTCTTTTAAATTGGAATGCGTGGAGAAATCCTGAAAGTGTTTTTGTACGTTTTTCATATGTTTCCAATTAGTTAAAAAACCCCCAATCCATTTATGATTGATATAGCTTTGATTGGTTTTTTTGGCCATTTGTTGAATTAATTTATTATATTCTAGATTAATATTTACCAATAAGAAATGGCCTTTTGCACGAATAATAAATTCAATCAAATTACAAGCCCTTCATAAACAAATAAGTGTTTTTAAAAAATTAATAATAACCATTTCATTTCTAAATTTGTATAAATATCCTTGAAAATCAGAAGTAGGTATCCAATGGCCTAGATATGCATTTGTACTTAGTACTTTTTGAATAACCAATAAACTAGAATTGTACATAGTTCTTTTTGATTTTTGTTTAGATAGCTCAGGTGGTTAGAACAAAGGACTAAAAATCCTTGTGTTAGTGGTTCAAATCCACTTTTAAACACATTTTGGGACTCTCGGGAAAAAATGCCATTTGGATGTAGCCTTTGTGGAAAGTCACAAAATATATTATAAAGAAGGGAGTGGTGCCTCTTCCCAAAGGTTGTGGGTATGTAAAACTTGTGCTTGAGGTTGTCTTTACTAAATTACCACATCACTTGCATTCAACTTGCATTTAATCATATTCTTTTGTTGGAATTGACGCAATAACTAAACCATGGAACTAATATTTTTTTAGGTTAGAATTGCAGTTGAAAATATGAAAATACATTTTTGAAAAGATGGTCATGATCTTTAAATAATAAAGTTGATTTCTTAAAAAGTTAATAAGTAGGCTAAAATTTAGAATTAAATATTAATATAAGTTAATTATTGAATTTTATACGCACATAAACCCTTATTTTAATTTGTTATAAGATTTTATATTTATTTATTAACATTGTTAAATGTGTAATGTGTACATGGAATTGGATTTAATTTTTGAATTGTGTTTAAATATTATTTGAATTTGAAAAAA
>Ga0209208_10008297_pt1 | contig 13859 bp, 10 predicted proteins | sample S1TSphfallax_3_FD_187694 | JGI IMG/M metagenome (GOLD analysis project Ga0209208, IMG submission 187694) | Host-associated microbial communities from peat moss isolated from Minnesota, USA - S1T2_Fd - Sphagnum fallax MG (SPAdes) (version 2) | ecosystem: Host-associated > Plants > Peat moss >...
CCCCAAACACAACTAAACAAATATTTAAATTTCCATTGCCCACATCCATTTGAAACTCCAAAAATAGCCATGTTTGCCTTATTAGGAGGAGTTTTAGGATTAACCAAAACTTAAATGAATGAAAATTGCATCCCTAATGTGTGAAGCAGCCTTTTGTACAGTGTGACACACCCCCCTTGTTTTAATGGAATTCAGTCCAAACTTGTGTTAGAAGAATCATCCATCAAGTTTATTGGAAAGAAAAGACTTGAAACCCTAAAAAGGCCACTAGAAAATAATGCCAAATACAAGAATTTTACCCTACAAAATAAGAATTCCACAAAATGAAAAAATCCCAAAAATTTAGGAACTCGGAATTTGAGAAAGGACACAGAGACTACTTTGGACCATCATAATTCACAACTAGGTATGCATTCCTAGGTACACAAAAATATCTGAAAAAATATTTTAAAAATTAAAATTAAAATCTCTGAAAGCATGGTATATAATCCATGGAAAGTCTTCCCTCAAACTGACCAATACTTGTACTTAAACTGACCAATTAATTTTTACATAAACTGACCAATAATTGTACTTGAACTGAGTGTTATGTGTAGATTGACTTTTCTTGAAATTGTAATTTTTTTAAAATGTTGAATTCTATACAAAAACACATGTTTTGTGTCCATAAGTAAAGTGGTTGAATTCTATAAGAAAAACACATATTTTGTGTCCATAAGTAAAGTGGTTGAATTCTATAGAAAAACACATGTTTTGTGTCGATAAGTAAAGTTGTTTTTTTTTTAAATTAAAAAAAAAAGTGAAAAAGTAAAGTTCAACAAATTTCTCCGAAGATTGCATATACTAATTATTCCCACAAGAAATTTATGTTTTAAGTAATGTGGTACATGTACTATCACATGCACATAGTTAACTAGTCAAAGTTGGAAAAGCTCTTGTTGATTAACATGTATGGAAATCTTATGATGCTTTTATTTTGCATGGAAAATTTAGTCATATCAAACAAAAGACACTTTTGGTTCCATTAAGAATGGACCCATTGTTAATGTCATAAACTTGACCAAGTCCACAATGATTGAGATGACATTATGAGAAAATGTGATTTTCTTTTCACAAAATCCCATTACTCATGCTTTGACACATGTGAGATAAACTTTGTGGTTTCATCCATTACAAATGTACAATATGTGGTGTTTATTGTGACATATCTTACATAAAAATAGCAATGTGACAATAGGTAATGGCCCATATCACTCAAATATATATATTTAAAAAACTGATTATCAAAAAACTAGTAATATGGTCCTCTTATTTTTAGATTTTCATATATTGAGTAACAGAATTTTTAAAAACCTATCAAATGTTAGAATCAATTTATAATTAAATGTTTCACATGCAAATTAATTTCAATAAGAAATTACATAATTAAAATGTTAAGAGAAAATAAATTACATTGATTTTTTTTAATATTTTTTCAACCAACATATTCTCTTAAAATTTGAGATTTAAAAAAAAAACTAGAGTTATGAAATAAAATTAATTAAAATTTAGGTTATATGGTTTCACAAGTGAAATTCATTTTAAATTAAAACATTACTTGAGTTTATGGCCTGTATTAAAATTAATTTGAATTAAACCATTAAATTAAAGGAAAATAGATAAATTAAATTAACTACATTATATTCAAATGTATGATCCAAATCAAAAATCAATTTCTTTTAGCAATTGTCATTTAAAATTAATTTAATAAATTTTGAAATTAAAAAATAGAAAAGTCAATGTAATTAATGAAACTAAAGACAGATCAACACAAAAATAGATATAGACATCCACATAGGTGCTGCATCCACCAAATGTACATCAACATGTATGATTTGACTAGAAAAACATTTTTTTGTGAATCACAATGGACATACTTAGTTTTCATTTTAGTCAAATTGGACATAATTTATCATTTCAAACTAGTTACTTTGACTTTACAATTAGGTTAGATGTGATGCTACTAGTGAAAAAACCATAATGCTCACAAACTCTTCCCCCCCAACCCCCAACTCATGTTCCCAAAATGGTGTTCCGTTACCGTTCCCAAAGTTCTTTGTTCCTATTACTATTTGTGTCTCCAAGGGGAGGGTATGAAGATGAGAAAGTGGAGGGAAGGAGGATGAAAAAATATGTCCAGATGGATGATCCTCATTGTGAGCATCTTGGGGATGCAGAAGTGGATGAGGTACTTGTGTCTTTTTGTATGCAAGAAGACACATAGTGTATCCTAGGGGAATGCATACCCCAACAAAAGGGTCCAAAGTTAACCAGGGTCAAATAATGCACCATGCAAGTTGGATGGTGTGTGGACAGAATAATTTTTTTTCATTGTATTCCTCTCCCGTAGCTACCCAGGGTATGTAGTTTGCATGCCTATCTACTAACCATCCAGATACATCTACATACCTACTATCTAATAGCCACAAAGTGCCTTACCTACCTACATAGTAACCACTTTCCATTCCCTACCTACTTAACTATAGTACCACCAAGTGGTGTTACCTAATCACCTACCTAGATAATAACCACTTAAATTCCCTACCTACTTAATCAGACCTTGAGTTAATTCTCCTAAGGTTAAGTAAACTAATATTTAAATAATATCGTGATTTAAAAAAGAACAGCATGCTAGTTAGAACTAACCTAAAAGTGAATTAACTCTTTTTTTGGGGTTATTAATTCACACTGAAGAGAACCATTGAAAAAACATTTTATTGACTTAACATTAATTTAAAGCTTCCTTTTATGAGTTGTTACTTAACATTGTGTTTTTAATTCAAATTTTTTTAGCAAAAATTTGAATGAAGATTTTATGCATTAACAAGTGTGATTGTAGTAGCCAGTCTTCCTAGCAAAGACGCTGTGGTACTCACGGCTCAGTAGTACTCACTCCCTTTACATGGGTAGAGGGAAACCAATTGCATTTCAATGCCCTATGAAGATCTGAACCGGATTCTTCTCCTCTGTGCCCAGCTTGCGAGTACTAAGTACCTGGTAGCAAATTATAAATGAAGAATCCAGGTACCTAGTACATAATTACCTACCCACCCACCTCTTAGGTACCCTCCCCTCCACCTACCTACCCACCCACCTCTTAGGTACCCTCCCCTCTACTTACCTACCCACCCACCCACTTTTTAGGTACCCACCCATCTACCTACCCATCGATCATTTAGGTACTCATCTACCTACTCACCCACCTCTTAGATACCCAACCACCGTTAAGGTACCCACCTACCCACCCACCGTTTAGACACCCATCTACCTACTCACCCGCGTCTTAGATACCCGCCCATCTCTTAGGCACCCACCCACCTACCTACCCACCTACTAGGTACCTACCTACTCATTCACCTCGTAGGTTTCCACCTACCTACTCACCCATGTCTTCCCCGAAGATCAAAGCTTTGTGGAGAAGGTGATGTGGGATCCTCAAGTTAAGGAAGAACAAGAGGAAACAAGGATCTTTCTTGTGGAGATCCAAATTGCCAAAGGGATCTTTATGATTGAAAGGAAGACTTGGGAAGGTGATGGGGAAAAAGTGGCAGGTGCCTTCAGTATCTAGAATCTTTGAATGCTTTTTTGAGATGTTGGGGGGGAGGGGGACCCATCCATAAAGCTCTCAAGTAGAAAGAAAACCAATGTGTGCTTGGAATCTAGAGGCAAACACCTCAGAATATACTCCTCTTGCTTCCCCCCACCACCCGGGGATCAGGAATCTAAGGTTCCGTATGCTTCTTCGGATTCCTCTTACATGACTTGCAAGAGCAAAAAATTCAAAACAATTGCATGGGAGAAGCTGACTATGTTCTTTCACACCCGATGCATATTCCCTCACCCGCGCGCCCGCCCGCCCACCCTCCACGAGTTAGGCATTCCTTCTTTTTCCGATGACATGGAATTTTGGGTGGTTGGTGGCTTTCACGACACTAACAAAAAATGTCTTTGTTCACCTACGATTCTTCACTTTACCCACTTTCCCAATCAACCATATGCCGGTTAGTGGATTACTCATTGATGTCGAAACCCTCACTCATTCGGATATTAAAAATGTAAAGTGAGGGATTAAGCCGTTTAGGGTATTACTCACCAATGTCAAAATAGGGTTATAGGGTATTAAAAACATAATGTTAATAACCCTTGTTCGTTAGGGTATTAAAAACATAAAGTGAGGGATTAGAAGTGTAATTAGTGAGGGTAAATTAGATATTGAAGACATGATTATGATATTGGGGGACATGAACTTTAACGATTTTGAATGAGAAAGTCGAGCATAGATCATGTACCACAAATAGTAACATATATGTCTTCTCAAAGACCTAGACTTTTGTGAGGTAATTTTGTGGAAGATTTTTAAATATTACATGAAATTGTAGCAAATCCTCTTGTGTACGGCAAAAAAAAAACCTTTTAACTTTAGCTTGGTGATAATATCTTTGGACTTTGAATCTATATTGATACTTAGGACGTCAAATTTGATAGTTGACAACATGTGCCCAAAATTCTTCTAGCGAGCTTCTTGTTGCAATATTGACCATAAGTGAGTGGTCTTGGAGTTTTGTTGATCTAAGATATGTGCAAACTTGATCCTTTGGACGGTAATTCTTGATATTTGTCTTTTGAGAAAGGCTGTTTGTTTTGTGACTTTTAGAACCATGTTGCAAGACTTATTGAATACTGAACAATAATTTATAATTCAAATTGACTTAACTTTTAAAATATATTTCTGGTATTTCAATTTCTTGTGCAATGTTTCTCAATATGAAAGTAAAACTAAATTATTTTCGTTCCTTCATTCTCACAATTACACACAAAGATTTTAGTCATAAATTGAAATTAATTTTTAGATTCTGAGATACTTAAGTTTTGATCACACATTAAAACAATCATAATTCATGTTATCTTTGATCATAAAGTTTTTGGTGTACATATTATAACTAAATTTACTAGTCTTTTTCTTTGGGTTGGTAGTGTAAGGCTTCTAGCCAAAAATTAGAAAAAAATCCTTCAGTCATTTGTACAATTAAGATTAGAGCTCAATTCCTTTGATTCTTTCAATTATTAAACTTATTTTTCGTAGCACATTTAAATTCATATTAATATTTTTTTAATGTGACGGATTGTACAAAAAATTAATACACAATTACAACACAAATTTTATTTCTTTTTCATTCAACCCCTAAATTTAAAAATAAATATTAATATTAATGTGTTTTCTGGTTTGCTAGTACATATTTTACAATCACACATTACATTCAGTGTTGATTTTTCTAACAATTTTTTTTGGATCATGAGAAATAAATGACAAAAACAAGTTTCAACTTTTTCTTTTCTTATTTCCCTTTCTGTCATTTGTCCAAAGCTTTTGTTCTAGTTGAAAAATCAAATTTCTTTTTCCTTTTTTTAATCATAAATCAGAATTCAAATTTAAGTGAATTCTTGTTGGTTTTTTTTTCCCCCAAAGTTACAAATCAAAATCAGTTTACATTCAATTTAATTGCATGTACAAATGTTGCTCACATCTTCCTACATTCATTTTTCTTTTGTTTATGCTCGGTGCTAGTTTGTTGCTATGAGAACATCCATTTCCCATACCCCCTTGCAATTTGTAATAACTTCTTCTATACCTAGTTGTGACAAGAAGGTGTGTTGATGGTAAAATTGGAGAATAAAACTCAAGCATGATGAACCACTTTAATGTAAAATACAACTAATTCCTACCTAGTGCAAATGTATGATTTTGTTGGCCTTGCCTACCAAGGAAAGGATATTGTGTTCAGATTCATTATAGAGTACAGTAGCTTAAGGGATTTTGACCCTTATGTAATAATAGGTCTATTTTTATATGAGGATTTTTGAAAGATGACATTTTGCCTTGTGTTGAAACTTGAGTTTAGTTATTATAGAGTTATAATATCTTGAAGGATTTTGGTTTCTTTTAGGTGATTTTTTTTTTTGGAAGATTATAATTTTTGCATGGTGAAATATTTGAGTTTCCATAATTCTTCTTTTGCCTTAAGATACTTTTTAATGTAAATGGCAAGGTCACAATGTGACAAACCCCTTGTTACATATTATTCCGCATTGATATTGAATTGAAAATGTGGGCACAAGTGGAACAAATTTAACCTGAATGCATTTTATTTTTTTGGCCTCAAATTCCAACTTTTGCCATCATTATGCATTTTTGTGCAATGATCTAATTTGCAATTGGTAACACATTGGCTAATGTGCATCACATTGGTTTCAACTCGATACTAATTTTGCATCCTTACTTCTATTGTTACGACGTATGTAGTTTAGATATCCTTTTCTTTAGAGACAAGTCGTCACAAAGTAATTACTTTTGGTTTTTATTCGATTGGACAATATTGAACCATATACCTAATACAAAATGACCTCTCTTTTAATTCCATTTCTCAATGTTATAAAAAAAGAGATTGGTGGTACTTCAATGTGTGTCCCGACCGCTAAAGCAACTTTTGGATAATAAATTATGCGACATAATGTCCAAAGTGGCCGTCATTTCAAGACTGGGGAATTGGGGAGTAGGCTACCCCGAAGGCATTTGTTTCATTTCTCCGCTTTTGTGTGTTTTTAATTTTCTTTTGACTCATTCAAAAAAACCACTCCCACATGTACATCTTTCATCATTCATACAAATGTTCTAATTATTAGTTGTCCTCGACCATATTTCTCTTTAAATCTCTACCAATTCGAACACATTGTACACGGACGGACGGCTCCAGCACATGTCTGTCAAATACTTAATTAATTCATTTTGAAGTTTTCATTTCAAGAATTAAAATATTCCTGAATATTGCCAAAAATTCTTCATTTTCCTTCACAAAAAAATTTTTTTTTGGGGAGGAAAGTACTTTAAAAAAATAGTTCAGCATTTAAAAAGATAATGTAATTTGTGCTGAGGCTGCTGACGTACTATGATAATCCTATATAGTTTTTAATATACACCTAATTTATGTCAATAGTCACCTATAACTCCGCGTTGGGGGGAGGGGGGGGGGTGCATTGTTTTTCTTTGTGTGAAATTTCGGATTCTTGTGAATTCCAGAAGACCTCTAGCAACATGTGCAAAGGGAAAACTGAATTTTTTTGTAAATTTTAGGCCGGAAACATAGGCCTATTGTAAGGAAGTTGCCAGATTTTGACAATCGGTTCGATCGCCAAACTATTTCAAAATTCGGAAATTCTTCTACTTCTTTGCTATCTCACTTCTTGTCAAATGTGGCTAAATCCTCTTGTGGATGATAGCGAATATGGCAAAATCAAAAAATTGAAAATAATAATAACCAAGAGTTATTTGATAGTTCTTCAGTTCACATTTTTTTTTTCAAAGAACTGGAACCGACAATTCTCTCTCTCTGATTCTGAAATAATTCAAAGACCTGCAACTGACATTTTGCTTTATAAGTTCAAATAATCATTTTCACAGCACCGATCTTTAGTTGTTGTGTAGGGCCTGCTTATTCTTCTTCTTCTTCTTCTTTGTTCTTTCGCTTCTTCCGTGTGTATAGTCTAAGTTTTGCTCGCAGGTCTACACCACATGCATAGAAGAAACCTGCCAGAAATGCTTTTAGTGTATTCGGAGAGCAATTTTTTTACCTTCATCACCGGGTGGGTGGTGGGCGTTTTGAAAAGCAAAAGATTCATCACTTCTGGTTTCTTTCATTTTCCGGATCACATGTCATGGAAATTTTAGTCTTTTAAAGCATAATTTCCTGGCTGGTGTTACATTCAGGGTAATTCCCTCCCAGTATGACATTCCTCAAGTAATTGCCCCTCAGCATCTCTGCCATGCCGAAGCAAATGCTCGTCACGTCCGCTCCACCCACGGTAGGGCACTTCCTAACTTTGGGAATTATTAGCAACTTGTTTTCCTGCCAATTTGTTTGAGCGTTTTTTTTTTTCCTTTCAATTTTGTGAAGTGCCATAATTTATTTATTCATAAATATATTTAGCCAAATTTGGCTATATATATTCAAATTTTGAAACTAGAAAATATTATCGGCAAAATTGTTGCAATTTTTGGTGATTTAAAAAATAAATAAATTTGGGGGATTCTTTTTCCAAAACATTTTTCACAAATTGCAAGAATTCACCACAAGAAAAAGAAGAAAATCATTCCTATGGAGGAACCCCAACCCCTTCCAAATGGACTCGACAAGGGACGCTTCCATGGGGTAGTGGTGCCCGAGCATATGTTTACTTCCTCTTCACACATCCTCAAGTTGACGTAGAAGCGATGTCACGAGAGCACCCACCACACCAAAACCAAACTGCGGCGGCTCTCATAACATACAAAAATGCAAATAGCCATGACGCACTCATTGCATAGCACCAATGCTTTTTTTACCCGAAACTTTTTGCCAAAAAGAGAAATTTTAAATGAAAATTTTGAGAAGGAGGTGATTTTTGGAGGCTTTCAGTCCCCAGAAGTGAGGGGGTGGGGTGGGGAAAATAAATAATAAATAAATCACCAGATTCATATAGAAATGAGTTTTTTTTTTTTTTCATTTTTAAGCCAAAAATATAGAAAGATGATTAAATATTTGTATTTCATTTCTGGTTTTTATCGCCATATTTGGTTAAATATTTTTAAAGAAGAACAGTCATCTCACCACTTCGACTACAAACAAAAATTCGTAAAAAGAACCCCGTTCAGAGTCCCAGTGATTTTTCTGGGGCAAATTTTCGCCACTTGGCGACAAAAAGAATTGAATTTTTTTTTTAAAATGCGTTTTCTAAAGGAAAAATTCGACCCAAATTTTAAAAAAAAGCTAAACATTTTGAAAAAAATCACCAAACTTTTGAAACCACAAAACTGGATTAAATTATTAAAGTTATTTTATTTTAAAAAATTAATGTAAATTTTTTTAATAAAATGCCACTGACTGTTGACACATACATTTAAAGACGGAACCCCAATTGACAGCAATTAAGTAAGCTTTTAAATAAAGAAATATTTAATTATTTAAATAATTAAAAGTGAAGCTTATTAACAACTGACTCTGGGGGGTGGGGGGGGGAGGGGGGTTACAGCAGCAGTAGGCAGGCAGGTCGGTCCGCTGGATCTTTGGGAATCTGGGAGTTGTCCGGAGACTCTTTCAGTATAAAGGAAGTGCATCCGGCATATCCTTCGGTATATTCTAAAGTGAATTCTCCGCACAGTATCAGCCAGCGCGGCATGCCGGGGATTCCACCCGTAGACTGCGGAGCTGCTTTTTCTGATATGAAAAAATTATAAATAAATATAAATAAAAACACCAACACGATTCTATCCCATATGGATATACCTGAATATCCCTTCCCCGCCTCTTCGTCGGGTCTGACATCCCTTCGCCCGTACCCAACACCACCCCCTTCTTCTCAACCCGCCATCATCATCCGGGTCACCCGAAATTTCCAGAATCTTCTCTCACTTGCCCGTCAATTCATTGTTCAGTCAACATATTTTTTGAAAATCATTTCTTTCCGCTTCCCTCACCAAGCTGCCCTAAGCTACTACAACTAATAAGTGAATTGTTTTGGGTGTTGCCCTGAATCACCCTGAACTTTTTTTGGTGAAATTTTGCACTGTTGGGAAATTTTTGAATTGCAAATGCAATGATTTTTTTGGTCCCTATAATTCCATATACATATATAATTATTTTATTTTATTTTATTTTTAAAAAAAATTTGGGGTTCTATGAGGGGTGTTAACGATTCTCCATACTTGGGAGGCAGGGTTGTTTTTAAAAAAAAGAGCAAATTGTGATACAGTCAAAACAGTGAACATCCACAAGAAGATTAGCCAAATTTGGCTACAGACCATAAATGAAAGAAAAAAGATTCAAAGAATCGTTTGATATTCTGGCTACCATACTGGAACATGTTGCAGAAATCTGGCGATTTGAAGTTTTGGTTTTGGAAATCTATGGAAATTAGGGCTATAAGTATTTTCTTTCCACAAAACTTCGGATCCCAAAATAAGCCAAAACTCCCCCCCGCCCCCAAAAGAAGAAACAATGCTTGAAGTTGGGAGTCAGTGGACTCTTCTGACTGCCCCTTCTGCCCGTTACTGATCTTTTTTCCTTGGGGCTAACCCCCTCGCTGCAACGGGTGAAAGAAAAAGAGAGAGAGGAGAGAGAGAGGGCGGGGGGGAACTGCCCATTGAAACAGGGGCCGTTGTTTTCACAGGCGAAGATGCATTTGGACGCTGTGCAGTTGTGTTGCTGTTGGGTGCGAGCGAAGCTTGTCAAACGTGCTTGCTCCTCTTGTGTGCAACTACGTTCCTTTTCGGGCTTTCAAGCGTGGCTGGCGGGCTGGCTGGGTTGTTGCGTAGTGCCTGCCTATGCACAACAAATCCTCAAACCTGGATCTTGCTGTCTTCTCGTGCAGACAACTTGTGCTTGCAACACACGTCCCAAGCACTGCATCGATACCGTTTAGGATCAAAGAGTCTCTCAAGTCTTGTTCTTGTTGTTCTTGTTCTTTTTCTTCTTTTGCTTCTTCTTCTTTGTTGGGTCTGTTGCTTCTTCTTTCTATCTTGGAGAGAAGACCGTGGAAGCAAAGTTTCTTTTCCCATTCGTTTCTTTCTCGAGGATGTCAAGCGGCGATGATTCAAGCAGCAGAAGCGGAGGAGAGAAATACAGAGGAGAAAAAAACACTGCGTTATAGGGGGATTGAGGCTGGCGTTTGGATGCAGCAGCAGCTAGATGATTCATTTCTGAACATGGTCATGGGATTTGCAGCTAAGGATCTTGAAGAAAGTTCTTGCCTCTAGGCCCCCCAATAAAAAAGCCGACCTATAGAGCTTCCGGTAATAGCAGCTGTCCACAACTTCCAAAGAGTTCTACTACAACAACAACAACAGCGGTACTACTGCACACCACAGCTTGTGCATCATCATCATCATCATCATCATCTCTCTCGGCTTTGTATTCGAAGAAGGTAAAGCTCGACGTAGTTGTGATAGTTTTGTAAAGATACTTGGTATATACTTGGCTCCCGATGTGAGATACCTTGTGTTTTCTTCCCGATCTATCACAGCAATCATGGCATTGGACTTCCTGGGACTTGAAGAAGATTGCTGCTTACGAGTTCAAGCAAGCACATGACCATGACCGCACTGCCATTTTGAACTTGTTACCAGAGCTGGACTGCAGAAGGAGTCTGTCGAATGGGCTTAGAGCTCCACGGAAGAATCTGAAGTAGTCCAAGCATTTTGAAACATAGCAATATGGAGAATTCCCATTTCGTTGTCGAAGGATTATCTCTCAATTATGCCTTCCTTCGATTGCTGCCGTTGCTGCTGTTGCGATTAGAGAAAAAAAAAAGCTATAGATGTTATTACTCAAACGTTACACGATGAGCGAGAGAGGGAGGAAAGGAGTCGTGAAGATGGTACCCAAGTGGAGATAGCCAGATGTTGAGAATCGTGAATCACGAACACTGCGTGCTCAACACAACAAGACAAACATAAAATCAGTCGACAGATTGTCTTGTGTCTTTCTGCATGTTACAAGAAGGATTCCCTGGTTTGCTGGCTTCTTTTTTTGGAAAGCGCTGATTTCTTTTGGCTTCAATCCTAATTGCAGAGACGGTTTTGCAAAGCCTGTGTATGAGGACTCGGAGGCCATGGGATCTCCAGCTGACCTTACTTTAGGCACGTCCCAGGCGCCAAGCACTAACGCAACAACCAATACTGCTGCTGCTACTACTACTACTACTGTGCTGTCAAAAAGCAGTCCATCTTCTTTTGTCGGGGACCGGCTGCAACGCATGCGCAAACTTGAGGAGTATCTGCAATCCCTTGAAGATGAGCGACGCAAGATTGAAGCTTTCAAACGCGAACTTCCCCTCTGCATGCAGCTGCTTGATGAGAGTAAGCTTTGCCCAACAACTCCTCCAAAGACATGATCTGCTCATATGAGGAGGAGGGCTAGAAGATCTGCTCACATGGGTTTTTGGTTCTTGCAGCAATTGAGAGCTCCAAGGAGCAGCTGAGTGCGATTCAAGCCTTGAGGCCCACAAATCTGCGAGGACCCCTGCAGCTGCTGCAGGTGGTGACCCAATCTAGCTCTCAGCAGCTGGTGCAGGATGAGAGAGACACTGGTACTACTGTCTCCAGCCCTGCAGCAAGTGGTGGTCATCAGCGAGGACTGGAGTTCATTCCCCTGAAGCGGCTATCGGAGACTCAACAGCTAAGAGATGATGAAGGTGATGATGATGATGACGACGACGACGACGACAGGGAGCTGGGAGATCAGTCTGACTCATGCCTGGCTACTAGAGGAATTGACATTGGAAGAAAAGCTTGGATGGCAGAAGCTCAGATATGGACACAGCAGTCTGAGCCCATGGAGGTTCACCATGAGGTATCATGGATTCAACACATCAGCACACAAGGCCAAATGCCATAGCTCTTTGAAATTCTCAGTTTCTGCAAGAATGTAGATTTCTGATCTGTTTCTATGTTTACTGAGAGCCAGCTTCTGCAAAGGAGCTTCTAAGCAAAAGAGAAGTGTACTTACAATTTGAGATTGTTGACAACTTCATCTCTGCAGAAAGAAATTTCATCACCTGAAGATGTAGTAGGAAGGCAAGAGCATTTTGGTCAGTCACCTGAGCAGGAGCAAAGTTCAGTGACTAGCTCAAGGCTTTTCTTCAGCTCCACACAGCGTCCTGCGGGTGCATTTTTGCCATTCATTCGAGGGCTGCAGCAGGTGACTGCAGTTGCTCCCCTTTTGTCACATTCTACAAATGGGACTGCCAGTGCTGCTGCTGCAGATCGGAGTCTGTCTTCACTAGATCAGATGTCAAGTCCCACCAATGGCCATGGCTTTGGAGGAGGAGCTGAGTCGGAAGTCGGAAGCATTGATGTAGTGAGCTTGAAAACAGCGGATCAGAACCAAACCTTGGATGCACAGGCATACAAGGAGATGCAGGGGCCTGAGTCTAATGGAGCTTCAGGAGCTGGGAGTACCAGTGTGGGCATTGTGAGTCACTCACACCGCAAGTCCCGGAGGTAAATTTCCATGCTCAAATCTGCTTGTTCTGAATCAGAATCTGCTAGGATGATGTTGTAAGAAAAGACTATCCCTTGGATCTTTGAGGACTTACCTTGTGTCAGACCAGTCAGACAAGAGTACATGCATGTGCAATCTCTCAAGTCTTGAGTACTCCAGAGTTTAAGCGGTTCATTTTTGTTGATACAGGTGCTGGTCCCCAGAGCTTCATCGCCGCTTTGTTTGCGCTCTTCAGCAGCTTGGCGGCTCCCAAGGTTTGTCTTCCTTTTTCATTTTCCATCACAAAAACTTCTGAAGTCTCTCTCGTCAGCTCCTCCTCAGTCTCACGAATTTTAGAGGCATTTTTACTTTTGTTGCTGGTACGGAATCTGTTTGAACTTGCTAGATCTTTAGCACCTAGAGAGACCTAGGATGATCATGCTACTTCAATGTCAGTGGGTCTGATGATTCTTGAATTTCTGCAGTTGCTACTCCAAAGCAAATTCGAGAGCTCATGAAGGTTGATGGCCTTACAAATGATGAAGTCAAGAGCCATTTACAGGTAAAACACTCAACCTGTGTGAATACACTTCAATGACTTTTGGAAGATTCATCTGTTGGAAGAATATGGTGCATAAGATGAACCCATCATGGGATTGAGTTGGATATTCAACGTATTGCAGAAGTACCGATTGCATACAAGAAGACCAAGTCCATCACCACAATCAGTGTCTCAACAGCCACCACCACAGTTGGTAGTGTTGGGGGGCATTTGGGTTCCTCCAGAATATGCAGCAGTGGCAGCTGCTG
>Ga0209208_10008298_pt1 | contig 13857 bp, 15 predicted proteins | sample S1TSphfallax_3_FD_187694 | JGI IMG/M metagenome (GOLD analysis project Ga0209208, IMG submission 187694) | Host-associated microbial communities from peat moss isolated from Minnesota, USA - S1T2_Fd - Sphagnum fallax MG (SPAdes) (version 2) | ecosystem: Host-associated > Plants > Peat moss >...
TGCGCGCTTGAGGCTGCGCGGCTGCTGCTGTGGCTCCTTACACTCTTGTTGCTTGCTTGATCGCTTGATCGCTTGTTTGCTTGCTGTGTAGGAGGAGGTTGCGGCGCAAGCGGGATTGCGTTGCGGTTGCTTCCTCTTCTTCTTCTTCTTCAGCGATTGCTGCATCGACAAACATTACTTTCTGCTTATCATCATGTTCCTCCATATGATGTACATTTTCTCTTATCCGATCCTTTTTCCTGATTCTTTTGTTTTTGCTAAGAATGTAAAGAAGTTCAAGTTATGATGATGTTTGCCGCAATCCTGTTGCTGCTGTGACGCTGCTTCTTCTGCTGCTCCAACTTAGCTTCAAGATCGCGGTACGAATCAGTCAGTGTCTGCACAAATGGTTTTTGTTGTTGTTGTTGTTGTTGTTGTTGTGTTTCTTCTTCTTCTTCTATTTGCGTCTTTTTTGTTTTCTTTTTTTGGTAAGAACTTAAGAAGTTTAAGTTCTGAGGTTTGCCGCAATCGTATTGCTGCTTCTGCTGCTGCTCCAACTTAGCTTGAAGATCGCGGTACGAAGCAGTCAGTGTCTGTACAAATCGTTTTGTTGTTGTTGTTGTTGTTGTGTTTCCTCTTCTTCTTTTATGTGCTTCCTTTGTTTTGTTTTTTTGGTAAGAACTGAAGAAGTTTAAGTTCTGAGGTTTGCCGCAATCGTATTGCTGCTTCTGCTGCTGCTCCAACTTAGCTTGAAGATCGCGGTACGAATCGAAAATGGCTTTTGATGTGTTTGTTTTTTCTTTCTGTTTCTTTTGTTTTCTTTTATAGTAAGAACGTAAGAAGTTCAGGTTATGTTTGCCGCAATCGTGTTGTTGTTGCTGCTGTTGCTGCTCCGACTTAGCTTGAAGATCGCGGTTCATCGGTGTCTGCAAAAATCCTCCTCCTGCTGCAAAACTTTCGTGTTGATTTTGTTTTGTGCGCGCGCGAGCCGGTGTGTTTTTTCCTGATTCTTTTGTTTTCTTTCTTTTTTTCGGTAAGAGCGCAAGAAGTTCAGGTTATGTTTGCCGCAATTGCGCAGCTGCTCCTGATGCCGCTCCAACTCAGCTTGAAGATCGCAGAACTAATCATTGTCTGCGCAAAACTCCTCCTCTTCCGTCTACTCCCTACTCGTCGCCCCAACATCCACATTAAGCTATATGCAGTTGCGGAGTTTTGGTAATAGCTAGCTCAGCGTTTGTAATAGCGCTTCCACACTCTGTTCTGTGGTGGAACTTGGATCCTCCATCTCTCTACAAATCTGTTCAGACTTCTCGGCTTTTCTTACACTGTTTTCTGTTTCTCCCTTTTCCTTTTTTTTGGTCCCCTGGAGATCTGGAGACTGTTTGGTGACTTAGAGGTCTTTTTTTTCATTTTGTATTAGTAGATAGAGTCTCATAGTGGAATTATTGGTTGTTGAGAAAACAGCGCTCTAGTTGATGAGAGACAACAGAGTTGGTTTGTGCTTTACAGAGGTGCAAGTGAGTCTCAGAGTTCTCAAATGGCACAAAGGGACAGAGAACGGGAGGAGGGGGATGAAGTGGCTGTTCCTCCACCTTATCGACGAACTGGGCAGGGCACTTCAAGTGCAAGGAACTGGGAAGATGGCTCCATAGCTGTGCAAAATCAGGGTGGTAGGGGGGGCCGAAAGAACGGATGGTCAGACAAGATTAAGTCAGTCTCCAAGAAAGTTTTCAATGCACTTGCTTCAGTGAACAGTCAGCATTCTGCAAAGAAGGTTGATGCTGGTGATCATGTTCTTGAGACATACCACGACTCTTTCCTCTATGGTAGAGTGCCACTTGCTGTGAAAGTTCGATCGAGCTTAAGGGCAGGCTACATTGGCTTTGGATGGCACATTGTATGTGCACTCACCACAGTATTACTTACTTACTGCTAAAGATTCTGCATTCTTGTTTTGTGATGGAATGGTTTTTTTGTTTCTTGCTTTTGCTCACAGTTCTTCAACCATGTAAACTGTCTGTTTTCATGGTGCCCATCTGTAACAGGATTTGTGTATGGTCCAGTGTGCAGTTGGAGGTTTTCTCCGCTGTCTTTATCCCATTTCTGGATGATCTTACACCTGATGTACTGCTTCTCATGGGTCTAAAATTGGGTGCAGCTGGAGTTTTTTTTTGCCCTTGTATCTGGAGTTCTATATGTTTATTCAACGTAAGTTCATTGACTTCACTTCCCTTTAAAAAAATTCTTATGCTCTAAATGTTTCATCTCACAGCAGTAAATGTGGTGGTGACTGGAAATGTCCATAGCATTTTAGTTCAGTTCTGCTGTAAATCAGGTCTCAGGTGTAATCTCAGATCAATCTTTTGCTCACTGTTCAGTTCTATCAGTTCACTTTCTCTGTCACTGGACTCTATACTGGGCAGCATGTGGCATTGACAGCAGACAACTTTGATAGGGGTGTCAATAACTGGACATTTTTGTTCAGCGCACTATCATTCTTGTGATGTGGCCAGTAGAACTTTGATAGAATAAGATGGTTTGGAACCTGAAATAGGCATATGCGTTGCAATGACATCAACAGAAGGTACCTTAATGCACCCACATAGTGAAGAGTTGGCATTGAAAGACAGAGACAATGGCTAATCATGCCTGATGCTCAAAAAATGGTGAGAGTGTGAGCAGGTCAATTGAACCACCTTGGTTGTGCTGTCTCTGATCAGGTACCAACTGGATACTGAACACAATTGGGTTGCTCGAACTCAGAACATCATCAGCGTTGTGTTTGTTGTTGACTACTTATTGCGGATCTATAGGTAGTGCTTTGTGTGCTGGCAATGATCTTGGGCTAACTGGAAATATAGCATTGGCAATTTGGGTTGTTTCAGTAGTGATATCAACAAACTTGAGGATTATTTTTTAATGGCAGATGTTGCTATATGTGCAAGATAGTAAAAATCTCTTGAGTACGAGTTGAATTTGTTCTGCTTTCCACTAATCAGATGCACATGGAATATGCTCTAGATAGAAGAAGCTTGTTCCTGCCTGCTGAATGTAGGGATGATTAATGCACAGAAAGAATGAACCATAAAGGCAACCGATGAATTTCAGAGAAGAGCCCAAAGAGGCAAGTCACACTGCTTGTATATAGAGACCAAGTCATATTCAGGAGCTATATTTGATGGGTGTTTTTGTGCAGTGCACCTGTGCGGCTACTGTATATATTTTCTTTTTGGGGCTTCCTTGACTTGGTTACTTCAATACCAGTTGTCCTCATATTCAGGTCTGCATTGATCAATCTCAAATCTTTTTATTGTCATGTTCAAATATATAAGTACCTTCTGGACAATTCCATTGTCTGCAGGGCAACATTATGTTAGGCACTTGCACAATTCTGTCAAATTAGTGACAATGATGTGCAATCTCACCCCATGTAAATACAATCTCTTATGTTGCCCGTGGGTCCCATGTGATCATCCAAGCTCTCTCAGGATCTTGATCCATGTTGGGCATTTTGAAAGAATCACCAATCTGATTGATAGGAGTAAGCACACTGTCTTTCTGTTCTCTCAGACACTAGGTCATCATTCCTGCCTTTCCACAAGATTACTCATGCTCCAGTGATACCATATAACATCACTTGGTGAAATGGAGGAGGAAGTGAAAGCAACAGAGAATCTGAGCGAAAGTAAAACTGAATATGAGTTCCTTTTATAGAGCATTTTCTCATCTTTCATATTTTCTGCTTAGTTGAGAGCCTGTGATGCAAAGGATGAGGAGATAGGAGATGTTTATCTTTTCTATCAAGATGAGGAAGTCTGAAATGCTTTATGTCTTCTCTTTGTCATTCAACAGCTCTCTTTAATGATGATGTCTTCCGAAGTTCATAGCTGTGAGTCCCACAGACCTTCAGGACTTGAAGTATTGAATTGAGAGCTGTGTGCAGGAGTGGAGGAAGAGGTGCATCAATTATTCGTCTTCTGCAGTTTATTCGTATCATGAGGTGAGAGGTCTATTAAACAATTGATTTATCCTGGAAGTTGGATGATATTCTTGGTTGTATCTTTAATCTGCTGCTGAGATTCCATTTTATGGGTGCTCTATCTGTTGCCAGCTTGCCCCTCAGTCAATGCCAAGAAGACAGAAACTGAACCACAGAGATAAAAAACTGAATTAATTAGTGGCAAGAACCCAACATTAATATTTTCTCTCAGAATCCTCATGCAGGATATTGACATTAATGCGCAAGGTTGGAATTGCGGGAAGCACAATATCTCAGCAAATCCTTCTGTTGGTTGTGTCCACCTTTGGAGGTGGTAAGTTGGAATGTCCTTGCCTGCTAGTTCATATGCTGATGGGTGATCTTCACCAAACTGATGTTGTATTATGTATTCTCTAGGCCAGCATATCAAGAGTCAAGTAGAGAAGTCTAGCATCACTCTAAGAAGTCATGATGCCATAAATTTAAATTGCCTCATCCTAAGCCCTAAACATGGATGGCAGTTATTGTTGATTACTGGGAGAAAGTGACCCAATTGTAGGATGGGTAAGATGAAGAAAGGAAGGATTGCATTGTACACTGTATAATGATGGGCTAACTGGACAACAGTGCAAAGATGAGACAGAAAATAAATTACACAGAATTAGCCTGCCACTCAAATTTGGTTTTTCCAACTAAGGCAGGATGATCATTTTGGGGGGATTGGGGGGGTGGTGGGGTGCAGTATTTTTGATTGCAGGCCTCCTGCAGTGGGTAGAGTATAATGGAGCTTCACAAGATCAGAGAGATGCTCAGGATTCTCAATGCAATGGACCCTGCATAAACTTCTGGGATGCTTTCTATTTTATTATTGTAACGGTGTGTGTTCCCCTGGTCCTAGCCTCTGTTTGCACATCAATGGAATTTTCCTCATTGAGGCCAAGGTTCTCTTAGTTGCACAGATTTTGTTTGCAGTTATCACTACAATTCAGTTTGATCCAGGTGTAGGTTGCTCCAAATACTCACAGCTATACAGTTCTCAAGATTTTAAGCAGAGATATTTGGCCTTCTCACAGATTTCTACAGTTGGATATGGGGATATCACACCTAAGACCCAACTTGGGCAGCTCGTTGCAATAGCGACAATCCTTCTGGCTCTTACTATTATTCCAATTCAGATTGGCCACATCACTTACCTAGCATCTAGGAGGTATTCTAAAATTTTCTCCTCTATATGTCACATTTGTCATGATTCTGCTTTAAATGTCATATGCTAGATATTCTGTTCCTTTTCAGCACATTCTCCTTACATATGATCTGCTGATCTTCAACAATAGGTAAGCAAGTCTAATGACAGTCTACAGTGCACTTCAAGATTCCCATCCATAAATGAAGTAGCCAGAAATAGTTGCAGAAAGTTGGGCTTCCTAAGCTGCTATTTTATTCTATTGGGGTTGGCAGTAAGGCTGCACTGCCACAATAGGCCATCCACCCCCTATTTCAGTGGTGACCACTAAAATGTTTGAGGTTCACATGTGAGTAATGGATTCTAGTGTGTACTTGCCCAATTCCTGGTGGGTGCTCCCCCCACCATGAGAATAGTGTTTGACCATCTGGTTTGACAAGTGCCACTCAAAAACCTTTTTTACCTGCAAGTGGCTGTCAAATGAAATTGTATCCAACCATTTCCATGCCTATAGCATTAACTCTCAATTAGCAGTAAATTCCTGTCTAAAGTTGTGAAAAGTTGCAAAGACGTGGAAATGCTTTCACATCATTTAACAGCAATGAATGGGTTGAAATGGTGGGCGAGTGGATTCCATGGCAACCCTAAGTACACAGGGCGTATGTGGGTGCAGGCCATATGGAGGCAGTTTGTCTGGGAGGAAAGTTATCAATTCACGGTATCTAATAGTTAGTGGGAGCATCTCATTTGCAGCTATTCAAGAGTGTCTTGCAGAGTTCTTCAACCCAACTCATTGTGAAGGTAAGAAGTTTGCTGGATTCTAGAAGGAAGCAATTTGCTGTCCTTCAATTATACACCATGCTACAGTGCATATTTCATGGGTGTTGTGAGGAGCACACTTCCTTCAGAAATGAATTGATTTTAAGCTGTCATTCCTGATGGCATTGTGGGCATCTGATGTGATTTATGTTGCAGACCTTGAGAGCTACCCTTTGCATGTAACCATATTGGCACCATTCAGTCCCTCGTGAGTGGCAATTCCACACATATCCTGTATGACATACACAATAGTCTTGACAGTTTGTCATACTTTGATTAATGTGTTCATATAGAGACATGCCCAGAGTTACAACCCATCTTTTTGGTACCCGGTGGTGTCCTTGATCCACTTCTGATGGATCTGAGATGGCAGGTTTGAACTGAAGTCAATACTGTCACTCTACAATGGAATGGCAAAGTTCATAGAGGGGTCACCGGTGCGGCAATCAGACTTAGAAAGATGCTCTGCAGATCGTGCCCATGCCTTTTTCTTGCTTGCAGATCATGAAGCTGAGGTAGGCTCTTGCATACCAGTGGAATCCATTCTTTTGTTGAATTACTTCACTGACTTACAATTCTGCTGTGGACACCTGTAAACTTCTCCAATCTTGGTTTGTTTCTGTCCATTATCTTGTGTCACGGGAGAAAGGTAAACACTCTGAAGATCACAGATTGCTCATTTCCTGCTTTCAGTTGCTGTCCAGTTTCTTCAAAAAGTGCTTCATACATATGCAACAGGACCCCAAGGTGGAGGATGCTGCACAAATAGTGAAAGCACTGGCAGTACACCGGTATTGTGGAGAGCAGGTACGCATCATAGTTGAGGTGCTGGATCCAGAGACCCAAAACAGTGCTGTGTGGGATGAGACATACAAAGGTGGAATAGAAATTATCTGCCCTATCAAAGTCCACTATAAAATGATTGCCCGAAGGTGGGTGGCTCCCTTTGAACATTTTCTCTAGAATGTCTGATTGATTTCAATGTTAGTTTCATGATGTGATTTTGAGGGACGCAATCTAAACATCCAAAATGCTGGACTCAGCATCAACAGCCTTGTGGACTAGTAGGCTGTCACATACTTTGTGCTTCATAAAGAAGAGAGTCTAACAACAAAGAACAGTAGAGAGCTGAAGCTGCACTGTGACTGCAGCTGCCTTGTCAAAGGCCTTTCCACATTCATCACAAACCTCTTCACATCAGAGATCAAGATTAAAGATCTGCCAAAGCGTTCATTCATGCGTGAATACTTCCACAGTTTTGACAATGAGGTGTATCCTCTGATTCTTCCACAGGCCTGCCATGACATGCTCTTTGAAGAGGTATCTCTTCCTCTACCCATCATGGGCCATGTGGCAATAGTTCAACATCCCTACTTCTCACTGGCTTCTTTCCCTTCTCTCCAGTTTGTGCCCCCTTGGTTTTCCTGCTGTTGACTGAAGCATCTTGACTCAGAGCTTCTCTTTTTCCGCAGTCTCTACCTGTCCCTTCTCCATTCTCTCTAGGTTTGTGTTGAGTGAGAGATGAAGTGTATGTTACATGGAATTGATGTAGGAGCCAACAGAAAAGAGACGATTTCTGCAGTTGCAAAAACTGGATCTGCAATTTTGTGTGTGCACATAAGGTCCAGTTAGGATTAACTGAGCCTCCAAGAGAGTTTTTCATGTGATGATGGATGCATGTGTGCAGGTTGTGGAGTTTGTTTTCACAACCTTCAATGTCGTGCTCTTTGCACTAGACGTTGAGGTGCTGCATGTGGGGAGAAACTTTTCACATCGGAAGGTATGGCCACTCACATCATACAGACGTTCATGAACTCTTTTGTTGCATTTCTCGGTAGTAGTCTGCAGACTATTTTGTAGCAACAGTAACTTGCAGATGAAGCTCACTTGGAATCAGCTAACCCTTGTTTGTGATTGGTGTTTAGGTGTTACTGCACCCTAAGGGTCATGTCATCCAACCTGATGATATTGGATTGGTAATAGCATGGGACCTGCACACTGCTTATGCCATTTCTAAATTTGAAGACAAGCACCTGCGTAAAGGAATTCTACAAAAATGGCCCAGGAGCAAAACAGAAGTTGAATCTGTTGAGCTGCAGAAGTTCCGGACAGGACCAATCATAGCTGATAACAGGGACTTGCAAGGAGTGGGTGGTGACCTAAACCCAATTGTTTTCCCAAATAGCCCTGATGGCCGGATCAAATTGGAAACTAAGCTAAGGTCAGCTATTTGCTATACATATGACAACAATCCTGAAAAGGATGATTCAGTAGAATTAGGCACATTCCCAGGCTGGGATAACCACAGTGTTGGTTCTTCTAGCGGCAGAAGTTCAGGAGATGGAAGTTACCCAAAAGGAATGTCATTGGAGAAGGCAACTGAGATATTGCTATCGTGGCCACCTCTTCCACATCATGGACAGCCTCATCCTGCTGTCCTAGAACGTAGAGCAGATGTCATTCTGCAGAACCTTCAGCAACGCACTATTCAAGTGGTGGAGTTGAAGGTCCCTCATATTTTGGTCTGCTTACAGTGCAGTTGGCCACAGCACATTTACTATTTTTTGAGGGAGCTACGAAAGCCAGGATTCCCCAATCCACCAATTGTCATTCTTTACCCTGATGAGCCAAATGCAAACCAGTGGGGCAAGGTGGGCATTTTTGAGGATACCTTCTTTCTCAAAGGCTCTGCTCTCTATGAGCTTGATCTAATGCGTGGAGGTATCCTTCAAGCAGGTTTGACCCTTTGACCTTTCAGTTTACTGCCCAGCTTTACTTAGGCTTGTGGATTCCATGACAGTTAGTTTGCTGGGTGGTAAAAAGGCATGGACAGAAGTCATGCATATTAGCAAATGTAATGGCAGTGTTGAAGGCTAGTATAGTTGCCAGATTGCAGATTGGAGCATGTTAGAATTGCATTTGAGTTCTGTGTAATGTCCCACATTTGAACAAGGAGAGTGAGATTGATCCTATCCATAGGATTTTACATATCAGAGGTATAGATGTTGGGAACTAAATGGTTGAACCATGTAGTAAACTTTGCACTAAACACACCTAACTTCATTAAGGTCACTCTTCTGCATCTGGAACTGTTTTATCTGATCTTGGTACATGGCTCTCTCATGCAGAAAAAGTTGTCATCCTTGCTAATCAAGGTCAGCCAGTAGACTTGAGTGGGGAGGGAGTGGAGGGTGGGAGAAGTCAAAGGAGAACTCCAGCAGCATATACAAGTGATGTGGACAACATAGTGACAGCTGCCAATGTAGAGCGTCTTGTGGGAGAGAAGCCAGGAATCATGATTGTTGAAATGCAGCACACAATCGGGTTCTATTATCTACGCCCTCAATTTGATATTGATCGAAATCAGGTTGATCGTATAGATTACAAGCGTAATCGTGATGCCTTACTTTACTTTGGACCTCCATATATGGAAGGCAAGGCAGTTTCCCCAGGGCTACTTGGCTTCTTGCTGTAAGTGCCAGCCTGCTTTTGGTTCTCTATGTAAATACATCAAATGCCTGTACTATGGCCCTAACACTTCCATAAGTCACGCTTCTGTGAAGTGGACTTAGTGATGTGTAGGCATCACTCCATGGATTTCTTGATGGTGGCTTTGGTGAGCAGAACATAGCATGAAAAATCTGGCACTTTAGCAATTTAGCAAACATTCTGGAATTGATATTCTCCATGGTGAACAAATGCAGACGATCTTCTTTCTACAACCGAAATACAATATCCATTGTGGAGCAGCTGCTGGAAGGAGGGTATGTAAAGCAAGAGGGAGGGTTGAGTTCAGAGCGGTTACGTATCTTGGAGCACATATCAGTACCTGAGGAATACATTAATCAGGAGTATGGTGATCTCTTTGTTGGTCTTCTGCATGACAGGGGGATTCTGGCATTGGGCTTATACCGAGCCCAGGGTACACTTGGCGCCCCCACTTCATATGTGTTCACAAACCCTCCCAAAGAAACCATTGTAAATGCTGCTGATTGGGTGTATGTGCTTGTTTGAAACCATAGCTTCCAACAACATCCATTTAACAGCACATTCTGTAGAGTGCAGCATTGTCTATGGTAGGTTTTCTCAATAGCCAATTTGTATACTATGGTGAGAAGAGGTTCTCTAGAAAGCAGGCCTTCTTTAAACAGTAGCCAAAGCTTGTTGCTCCCCATTTGATTATGCCATGAATGAAGAGTTGCTGATTCATCCATCATATCTGTATGGTCTGCAGGTGTTGTTGATCACAGATGTTGCATGTGTTGGTTGCTGTTTCCTTTTCCCTCTTGCATTTCTTAATTCCTCGAACCAAGCAGAATCTATGTGTCACAGAGTTCAAAACCTGTATGTAAGTTGGGCTTGCCATTGGATTTGGGACTAGAATTTCTGGGCTTGTGGTTGAGATCTGAATTTCCTATCTTGCTGTAGTAATGAGCCATGATGTGGTAAGCATGTTGAATGTTACAGAAGTACACACATTCAGATTTAATAAAGTGCTCTTGTGAACAAACTGACAGCAAGAGGTGTTGGTGTGGATGAAACGAAGTTCCTCCAAGCACATGCATGACACGTTCAACCATGGCTGCCATGAATCAGAAGTGAGGAGCAACTTGCCGGAGGAAGAAGTTGCCAGCTAGAATCCAGCTTCTCCCAAGACAATTCCACCAACAACTGTTGAAGACTAATTGGAAAAGAAGGTCAAGATCTGCATTTTATTCAGTGAGACTCTCTGCTCAATCCTTTCTTGCCACAAGTAGCCAGGGCAGATTGAGCATGGGGAACGTAGGGTTAATCTGTTGTGCAGGAGGAGGACTGAAGTCAATTCCCAGAACTGAACACTATCCTACTAGTTTTGGAAGAGTGGAGGAAGAGAAAAAGGCAAGCTTTGGGGTATGCAGTAAAAGTGTTACATACTCAGCTTGGTCAGTCAAATTCATGCAAAACATGTCAAATGGTGGGATACACAGGTCAGAGAGCCTTTAGCATTTCCTAAGGTCCAGTCCTATATAGATGTTACTGTCAAGAGAGCAAGCCAGACCAACCAACAGATACTTTTTGCTTTAGTAAAAGCCCATGTACAATAATCCCAATATACTAAACGTTGGATGATGATGAAGCTCCTTCATATCCCTAAGTGATTTATTGGCTTTATGAAATTTGCAAGGGTTGGCAATTCAGCTTGCAAACAAGATCCCAGATGCCTTGAAAGGAAGGAAGTTGGTGGCGATGAGTGATTTTGGACTGTCAATTCCTCTTGTCCCTACTAATCCATGAATCCCCCCTGCCATCTCGTTGAGCGATGTGGTTCATCAAGAACAGCACAGATCAAGGTTCAGTAACTTCACATGTGGATCTGTCACTCTGAATTCCAGGTGACAACTTGAATCTCCAGAATTGAATTGAACTGCAGCAGATTTCATCAGACAGCAGCAAACTTTAGAGATGCAAGGTTGCCAATGATATCAGGAATGTGAAGAGACCATGAAATCGTCAACAACTTCAATGCAAGCCTCTCTGCACAACAAGACAAGTTTCAGATGGACAGTTTTCTGTTCTGTAGACAAAATGGAAGTGTACAACAGCAGTCTCTGACTTCGATTGCCATTTCCTTGTTTTCTTGCTATTAAGTTCTGAGCAAATAAGATGGAAATTTGTACTATGGGCAATCTTTTGACACCGGGTTGCATTTGTCTGTTGAGCAGGCACTACAATTTGCCTGCCTGATGAATATACCCTTTGTGGATGGAATGAGAGTTGCAGGTACTTGGGGTTTGACTCAAACTATGTGCCAGTTGCCAATGAGAAAGTGAAAACATACACTTACAAGGCAGTACAATTGCATGTTTCAAGGAGGATGAATCTCACTCATCTGGAGCCTTTCACCATACCCGAGGAAGAAACACACACAATATGTCACATCTTTCACTGGTATGTATGTTTCCTCATCTCACTGAAATCTTGAATTTGAGTGATCCTGGCTGTTGCTTCAAAAAGCCCCTACTAACAAGATCATGATTTGGGCACAGTCCAAACTCCCAAGGAGGAGTGGGTTCATAATCAATATATGGAATTCTTTTCTTTGAAGGGAGGGAGGTGGAAGACGCACTAATGGTGATATTCTACTACAGTTAACACTCTGGAAAGTCGAGTACATGCTGTGGGTCTCCCTTGCTCTAGCTGGAAGTGACAATTTCTCACCCATTGCTCAATTTTGTGTAGACAACTAAGTTGAATTTTTTGCTTGAGGTTTTTATTTTATTTTGAATGGCCCAAAGACACCAGATTTTGAGGAATGTTTTTTGAAATTGTCAGATTTACACGGTCGGTTGCAGCATGTTGCCAAAATACAGCATAATTCATATGATGGTGAATTTTCACATTTGTATGTTAAATGTTGTGTATCAAATTTTTGGTCCAAAAGCAAAAATTGTAAAAGAAAGTTAAATTAAGCTTGTATGAAGAAGTTGATTTTTTTTTTGGGGCATGATTATTTCCCACACACATGACTTGTGAAGCTTGGGGTTACATATTGTAAGCCCAATGAATACAAGAAATAACACAATGACAAAAGAGAAATAGTCTTTCCTTCTCCCTATAGCCCTTTGGAATGTATCTATGTAACCTTCACACCATTATAATTGTTGGCATACAAAAATCCACTATGGGCTACGTTATCATGCTTTTATTGTGCAATGATCCTTCCTTTGGGGAAACACAACCTTGAATAAATCCTTCTACCCATATTTATACAAATGACAACTTTCATGTGTCCATGAATCAAGCACCAAACTACTATCTAGTACCTAGGCACTAATTAATCATTTTTTTGGAATTGCCATTTTTTTTAAAAATTACCTACCTACCATGTCAATCATATGAAAAAAGCTCTCAAGCACACTAGCTTCATTATTTAGTACAATGCTTAATTGTACAATATTATTATTCTTACTACCAAAAATAAATGAAAAATATATATAATTAAATACATGGCTACTTGCAATATGATATCGTAACATCACATTTATATAATATTCAATCTATATTCAACCAAGCTAGGTTCTATGATATTGTAGCATCACATTAGAAACAAAGGTTAGTTAACTCTCAATTGCTCTCATATATGATAATTAGGTCTCATTAATAACTAGTGGTCATTGGCATGAAAACTAAAGGTTTCCCATGACACACACAAATTGAGACAAACTATAATATAAAAGTAGACCCAAATCTTAGTTTCATCACACAACACAATAATCTAAAACAAGGTCACAAAGTATGAACAAGAACAATTTATGTTTGACTTAGCCATAAGCATGTTCAATTTCATTGATGTTTTATTCTCGATAATGTTTCAAATCGTGGAGATAGTTGCACATGTTGCCCCCCCCTTTTAATCATTGTTGTGCATTTGTTTCATTGTAATTTGAAACCCATTGGTTTGGTTACTAAAGTTGAGGCTGCAAATGAGAATCTACCTTCCAAGAAGTCTCAATACAAACATGTTCTTGCAAAATTGCAAAAACATGCAAGTATTTCACAAATTGTGGAGATACCCAAACCAACAAGAACTCATAAATCCTCTAAGATGAACTTATTGTCACATGTTTTATGGCCAATGACCCCAGCTATGGCAATTACCACAAGGGAAGCTATGCATCATACATCCTTGCAAGTTTCTAATAAAAAAAGAGTTCCAAACCTATTGCAACTTCATCCAAAATATAATGTCCAAGCAATTCTACTATTCTTGATGGAAATATTGCAACTAGTCTTGCTAAATCCAAATTGGCCATGACCTTGTAATTATTAAAACCACGCAAAGTTCTTTCATTTCATCTCAATTTTTTTTCATTTTCTTACTTCTTACCATCGCTTCACATGAGTTTTTTTCAATCTA
>Ga0209208_10008300_pt1 | contig 13855 bp, 11 predicted proteins | sample S1TSphfallax_3_FD_187694 | JGI IMG/M metagenome (GOLD analysis project Ga0209208, IMG submission 187694) | Host-associated microbial communities from peat moss isolated from Minnesota, USA - S1T2_Fd - Sphagnum fallax MG (SPAdes) (version 2) | ecosystem: Host-associated > Plants > Peat moss >...
GCCCAAAGTTCAACAATCTATGTAGCAAAGCACTTATAGCATCATGTTTTGGAAGTGGAAGCTTCTATTGGGGCTGGTGTTGTTTAAACTTCAAAGTTTCAAATTCTCTTTCAAACAATTTGGGCTGCACCTCACAACTACTTGAGATGCCTTTGACTCACCAAATGCAAAGCATTGTCTAATATATTTGCCAGACATAAATTTGTGGGGGGTATTTAAAGGAAACTTTGCTGCTTCCTTCCTGGCTTATGACCATGCATTGCACATCCATCCAGTTCATTTGACTAAAAAACCAGGCAAAACTTGATCCCAGCCATTGAACAGAGAGAAAGAAAAAACTTGAACCCCTACAACAAAGTTGAAGACCAAATTTATAAATCTTTGATGTATACCAAACCTTAAAGTTGCATGGGAGGAAAAACAACCTGGCCTTTTGGGTGCATGCTTGTATTACCCACTTCATCATCGACATTTGTTGGTCACCATTTTTGGCCTTGCTTAATACTCCTTCATAAAAACATGCATATTAGGCGCTAGGCCTACCTCCACTCCAGGTCCCAAAAGGGACCAACTCATTATCCTTTCTAATTTCCTCTACTACTGCTCTCTTCTTGATGGTTTGCTCCTTGATTTCTAGCGAAGTCTCATGCCTATTGCTTACTGATTATCACAGACATACCTCATACTTACTTCAGGGCTTCCGTGCAGTACTAGAAATAATCCTGGTTTCTGTGCATGCAAACCCCATGGACTAGGTAATCACCTTGAGGCCAGTGCTTGCTGGTTATTTGTAAGGTAAGAAAAAGATCAAGGTCATTCTGGGAACCAGGGCCCAATGCAAGGCAGGAGCCAAGTACAGTACCCAAATTCATTAAATCAACATTGGTTCTTAATTGCACTGCCCAATTGCCCAACCAAGATGTGTCTGGTGATGACCAGACATATCTTGGTACTGCCCAGATACAAATTTTGGGTCTTGTTATACAAGCTTTGGACATGTAATGCACACTAGGAGGCATATAAAGGCACACAAGCCTCCTAGTGTGCCTTTATATGCCTTCTATGTGTGCATTACACACCCAAAGCATGCATAACAAGACTCAAAATTATGTATCTGGGCATCATTCAAGGGCAGACAAGAAAATAAAGAAGCAGAAAATACTGTCTGCAATAAGGACCCATTGCTGATTTTCCTTCCTCCCCTTCATTCCTGCTTATCCATAACATTTTCATAGAAATCTGCATGAGACTCCTAGACTCAAAAGATTTCTGTCATGAGGACAAAAGCCCCACTTGCACAGCACATTGGAAGAAAAAGTGAGGTTGAAAGGTGAAGATGCCAGGTGAACATGGGCGTGCACCTTCACATCATTCATCTTTGCTAATTCGTGCCACACTGCAAGAATAGGAATAATATACAACAGATGTGAAAACTTCTTCACTCCAGTTCATCCTTTGTTGGCCCTAACCTTTGGGAGGTAGTATATGGTCTATGGTACTAAGGAGCTGCCTTATATCAAAAGGCTTTCCTAAGTAACTGTCCATCCCATGTGAGAAACATTTATCCTGATAGCCATCAATGGCATGAGCTGTTAAACCTAATATTGGTATCCGACTCCATCCTCTCTCCATTTCCTCCTGCCTTATCAGTTGTGTTGCAAGCAATCCATCCATAATTGGCATCTGGCAACCATCCCAAGCATCACATATCAGAGGCTTTTCTACATACTTCAATCTTTCTACGTAACCAACATTATCATTTTACTCCCTGGCTGTGAAACAACTTGGCCACCTCATCTTTCATCTTTGGAAAAGAACTGACCAAGTGTTCTGTTCTAGAATCTAGATGCAATGGATGCTGCTGAGCCGCATCGTCTACTGACAGCAGGAGAGGAAACAAATACAGAAAAGTTGGCTCCAAGAGTTTGTTGTTGCTCTTTGAGGGAGGCCAAATATATTTGAAATGGAGAATGTTCTCTGTCAACATACTCAACTTTTCTGTCAATTTTAAAGCATTGGGATGAAGTAAGTTGAGGGGAAAGAATTCAAAGAAGGGAAGAATATTGGACCTGGACATCCATAAGCACAAGGTCCAGTGTATTGTGCTGAGAGCGCACAACATCCAATGCTTGCTGTCCATCACTCACAATCATCACAGAATGTCCATGTTTCTCTAGCTGTCGGCTGGCTACTTTTTGATTAATCTCATTGTCCTCTGCTAGTAAAATATTGAGCTTTCTATCATTATAACCCCTTCCCTTGGTTGAGATGTTGCCAATTTGGTCCAAAATTTTCCCACTCATGTCAAACTCTGATGTCAAGCTTTTTGACTTGCAGGCTTCCAAAAGTGCTTCACTACGAAGTGAAACTTCACTCAAAGCTGTCACACTTCCTCTCTCACCTCTAATGCCTTTGGAGCTAGCTACTTTTCCGAGTGAAGTCCTGGCCCACCGATTAGAATTCCATGAATCTCCACCTCCCACAGGCAAAGGAAACTCTTGAATTCTGTTCACATTTTTGCCACTCGATCCAGCAAATACAGTCTTCAACTCAGATAGCTCTTGCAGATTGCTGTCATGCTTCCTTACATCTGGTGCCCCAGGAAGGATTTTGCACTCTGAATTGCCAATTTCAATACTTGCACTCCTGTTATTCAAGTTGACCTCATTTTCAGGAGTAGAAGACAGATCAAATTCTGGTTGGCTCCAAAAGTGATTGTTTTCCTGAGTACCCCTTCCAATCAAGTACATCCCATCTGGGGAAAACTGAGGTTCATGCAGTGCTATGTCTATTATGGGGTCTCCCTTAGCTTCATCCATTGAGCTAGAATGACTAAACACCTTTTCCAGGTCATTTGACCTCCCAATTTCTACACCTGTTGGGCCTGATTCTTGTGCAGAACCACAACAATTATCCTCTTCAGAAACATGATCACCTGTCAAGTAAGAACAGTCCTCAAAGGACATTGCAGATTTTTCCACTGGCAATAGTTTCTGTCCCTGGCCATCACTTTCACTTGCAAATGGGGCTGTTGAATTGCAGCTGGAAACCTGCCCTTGTATTCCTGAAATCTGATTACTGAGCTCAACTCGCGTATTTCCTACTGGTGGAGTAAAAATGAGGCCCCCCATCAAGCTCCATGACTGTGTCTGAGGCTTGTCTACAAAAACCCACAAGGCCACAAAGCATTTTTGTGACATATGACAACATGAACAACAGGTAATATAGAGTATCTCTCTCCAGCTACAGATTCCTATTTAACCCAAAATCATTTTCTGCAGTTTGACTACAGGACAGCACTCTCAGAGCTCCATGTCCTATGTGTCACTTCGCCTTCAAACAATTCACAAATTCTTGCTGAGTAATCCATGCTCCAAATGCAAAGGCATGAAACATATACACCAGTGCTTTTACAACTTTGAGTATCAAACACACCTTGGTTTGGTGCTCTTGGTAAAATTTCTCCAGGACTGTCCTTTGAAGTTGTCAGAAGTAATGGAAGGCAGAAATAGAAGGTACTTCCCTTGTTGGCCTCACTCTCTGCACAAATTTTGCCACCCAAGAGTTCCACAAATCTGCAGGAGGGAACAAAGTTAAAATGATGTGTGTACAATCCACCATGTATTTCAAGGTAGCATGAGAAAACATAGCAAACAGCGAATCACAGCCACTATCAAGACAGGGAAATAGCTCTGGAGATCACAGCCAATGGAGAAGAATAACAAAGAGAACTAAAAACACAAAAAGATGGAAGACAAGTAAAATTGACCATTGATAACACCTGAGTTAGCAGTAATAGAGATATTGGAATGAACATGAGGCAGATGAATCATGTCAATAGCTGCATACTCTGGTTTGAAAACTATTCAAGTTTGAATTAATACCTTTGCACAATACACAGACCAAGCCCTGTTCCACCATATAGTCGTGATGTGGATGCATCAGCTTGAGTGAATGGCTTGAACATATCTTTCAGTTTCTCCTTACTTATACCAATGCCAGTATCTCGCACCTCAAACTTGATCAACAAGCTCTCTGTCAACAGCTCCTGCCCACAATGTTCATCTGCCAAATTTTGCAACTTTCATCATTCCTTCTCTGCTTCACAGCTTCTGATCCAGCCCCAATATTCATGGTTATTCAAGGTTGGGCAAAACAACTCTGAGTGAATTCCAAAACTAAAGGTTTGGAGCACATGGCCAGTAAACTCTGATCATCTCACAGATGACCATAAGGATGGATATGAGCAAGATTCAAATTAGAATCCCTTTGGAAAGGGTGCAAATATAGACTTGAAGCAACTCTGAGATAAACAGATGGAACACATACCTGCATCTATACTCACAGATTTGTTTGAACTCGAGGAAGATATTTCCTGCTGATCCATAACAGTCACACGAATAGTTACAGAGCCTTCATGTGTGAATTTCAACGCATTGCCCACTGCAGCCCACATCCATCAACCCAGAGGAACATCTCTCTTCATAAGTACTGTCAAGTTCTCCATACTTATGATTCGGGTCAACCTGAAAATAATTGAGGGATGAACTATAAGATTATGGATATCTCAATCCAATAACATACCAGCAAACAATCAGCCAGTAAGGAAAAAGACATAACCAAACACTAGAGGAAAGTGAAAACAAGACCAAATGAAAAACTGAGTTGTGGTTTGAGTACCAACAATAGTCACACACATTCAAAGACCTTCAAAAGCCACATCCCTCAACCTAGATGAACATTCAAATCAGCAGGTGTGGAGTGTGGACCAACTTGGACCATTCATGGTGAAACAAATGTAAATCATGAAGGAACAGCCTGTCACTTAAAGGGAATAGTAGACATGCAAGAGACAGACTATGCTAATAACACTGTGCTGGCCTAGTGTGGACTCATGGCCATTCCATGGGCAGACCTGAATGAGATGCACAGGGTTGGGTATGTTTTGGTCTGTGGCTACTGCATTTTGTATGGGACTCACACCAATGGCAGGACTCACTCACCTTGATAGAAACAGTTTGTTTTCAGCTGTCAAATTTTTCTCTAGAAAATTTCAGCTGTCAAATTTTTCTCTAGAAAAATCTCCACAGACATGAGATTCTTCTCCATAATATTCCCAGACATCACACCCAAACAAAACTAGGACTGTAGGATCAGTGTGAGTGGGGTGACATAACCTTGCACAGAAGGAATGTGGTCATAGCCTTGTGACTATCACTTACAAAGTATCAGACCATCACTATCATGAACAGCAGTGAATAGTTGCTATGCCCCCACCGACTTCATCAACTTCCAACCTTCATACAATGATTTTCATTAACTTTCCAGATTTCCTCTATAAACTCTCCAAACAAGCAATGAAATTTGCCCAGAAAGTATTCCCAGCCAAGCTAGGGCTTGAGATTCAGTCCTGACAAACCCAAAAGAAGCAAACCAAGGAGCAGGAACCATTTTCCCAACAAACTTGCCTGCATGTATCCACCACATCTAGTGAGTTCACCAGTCACACGATCAGACCCTCCTGCCTGCCTAGCTGCAAAAGGAGGGATAGAGGGCAGAAGGCAAACCCACCAAGGTTCAGCAGGCATTGTTGAATCTTCCCAACATCACCAACAAGCACCTGAGGCACCTGTCTATCCACCTCCCAGAGCAACTGCAAGCCCCGCTCTTGTGCTCTAGCTTGCAGCATACGTAAAGTGCTTGACACCATTTTTTCTATGTTGAAAGGCACTCTTTCAACCTCCAGACGCCCAGATTCAATCTTTGCAAGGTCCAATACACTGTTGATGATATGCAACAGCAGGTCGGCGCACTCTTTTACAGACATCAAACTCTCCTTCTGTTCGTCAGAGAGCTCAGACTCCAATAGCAATGCAGTCAATCCCAGAATTCCATGAATTGGTGTCCTACACATGATCCAATAAATTTGGTCAGTCTAGGATTCAAGTGTTTAGTGACTCATACAATTCAAACATGGAGAACTGCAGAAAAAACCCTTTCAAACATTGTAAAGCGTTGTTCATTAAGAGAGACCTTATTTCATGACTCATGTTGGCAAGAAAGTCAGACTTGGCATGGCTAGCTTGTTCAGCCTTCCTCTGGGACATCTGGGCCTCTTCATGTGCCTTCCGAAGCTCTGTCGTTCTCTCGTCAACTGTGTGTTCCAGATCTATATTCATTTGATGGAGCTCTTTGGTCAGCTGCTTCTTCTCTCGCACAGCTGCTGCCAGGGTGATGCCCACTATGCCGATCACTGCATTGAAGAGTTCAACCTGCAATAGAAGGTGAAGTGTCAGTGGGTTGAGTACTCACCACAATGAGGCAACACTCCTCACTTGGCATGTCATGAATATGGGAGATCAAATAGGTAAGCTAAGCAAGTTAAGGTGAAGAGTTTCTTAAACCACCATCCTGCCCTTACAGATCTGATGGGGTATTTAAAACCCCATAGAATGAGCTCTAAACCCCAAAAAATTGTATGGCACCCGATCACAAAGAAGCATATTAAACAACATATTGATTGAGCTCCATATCAAAGAAAGCTCAGAAGAAGGCCACTTGTTCAAGAGCATCATGGATCAGTAATTATTTTGCAAAATCTAACTTTGACCCAAAAAAAAAGTTCCAAGTGTTCAAACAATACCAATGGAAATCAAGTTCTACTTATGCAATGCAAAGCTGTTCAAAACAGGTTCTGCTGCAAGAATCATGACCAGCAATGGGCAGAAATCTTTTGTCTTCAGAAGGAGCGCTGATAAGGGGTTCCATCAAGCTATCAACTGGGTAATTTCATACATCCCATGTGGAATACATGATAAAACAATCTGCACCACCCATTTCAAACCAGGAGGCGTTTCAATGAACCTTCTCACAACCCACAAGGGGGTTAAGCATTCATCGCACATATTGCTTTCTTGCAACCATAATTTATGGAGCTCAAGGAACACCCATCAAAGGGTGGACATTATTCATTACTGGGATTACATTGGTCCAACCCCAGGCCCAACCACAACAAGACCCGTCCACATCAGGACCAGAGATCTGGTCAAGAGTGCAGGTTTGGAAATTTCAAGAAGGTTCAAGACTTGAAACCTTCCCTGCATACCAGACTGAATATTTTCACGGAACGTCCTCCTCCCCAACACAAGTGACAAAGGAGTCCAGAAGTTACTGTACAGAAGAAAGTGTTTCCAACCTCAAATTCTCATTGTAAGCCAAACTAGAAACAAGCTACCAGTTTTCAGCTGGTCTATTTTATGGTTAGCAAGAAGCATTCTAGGATCAAGCAATATGCAGGAGAGATAATGAAGTCTGGAACCCATAAAGTTCTGCACAAAAAGGCTTTTTCTGCGAAATGGCACTTACCTCAAGGATGAGATGAGAGGATGCAGGAGATGGCCTTCCCAAAGTGATATAGAGGGATCCACGCCCACGTATGCTTGCCCATGAACACATATAGGTGATGGAGCTCACAGTCAAGGCCCAGCCAAGTCTATTGCATCGGAACCCCATGTACATAATGAGGGGAAAGAAGATGTAAGGCAATGGCCGTATGAATGTGTGGATTGGGATGACGAAGATGACAACAAGGAGCCCTATGTTGATCAGAAGTAGCAGCAACCACTCAGTGATCTTCAGGGGTTTCTTGAGACTCGGCTGACACTCCCAAGCCATGAGATGTGTAACGGCAGGCGAGATACTCATCATGGCTGCCAAAACCCCTAACCACCAAGTAGCCCAGAATCTCCAAAAGGATGACCATGGCACTAAGGGAGTGACAGTGACACACAATGCAATCATAAAATCAAACAGCAGAGTGCAACCAACAACTAGAAGTATGTACCAAAGAGCATCTCTGACTGTGTCGATGGAAGGAACACTCTTGTTGCTCCCACGTTTGCAGAGGAATTTCCGCATATAGTATCCACAGGTTTGTGCCTCTAGGGCTTCTAGCACAGAAGCTAAGAACAGGAACACAATTGCCCAGGTATCGAATCTCGCGTGTCCTCGCCACAGCATGTAGAGACGAGATATATACAACCCAGCAAGGTTGCCAGGAACAATGGAAGCCTTCCATACACAAGACAAAGACAGTGCAAAAGCTGCCGGCAAGTACAAGGGAAAGACTATAGTTCTATTCATGTTGATTCTGAGAGCCTGTACCGAGCTTTCCCATGTCACTACGCCAGCCAACCCAAGCAGCAGCAGCGCAAAGATGTTCCGTCTCAACCACAAGCAGTAGTCACAAACCTCTCTCCGCTGCGGCTGCAGCCGCCGCCGCTCCCTCCAACTCCGGACAGAACACTCCTCCCCAAACCCAAACATGAAATCTCCCACACTCCCGAGGCAACTAGAAACCTCCGGAAGATCAAAAAAAGAAAACCCATCTCTAGTTCCTGCTCTTGTTGCTGCTTCTGCTGCTGCTGCTGGATCCTCGGCTTTCTCCACCTCCATATCTTCCAAACCCGGATCCCTATAGATCAAGCTTCATAGCGGCCAACAACGGACAGGACTTCATCGCTCTCATTTCTACTACTCCTCCCGAAAACTCCTCCCTGCCTCGTCTCGCTCTGTTTGTCACCAGTGCTCCGTGAAGCTCGCCACAATTGTCTGCACCTAATTTCCTTACTCTCGTAATGATCATCATCGATTTGGTTTTTGCTCTTGAGAGCTGTGATCGATCGATCGATCGATCTCTCCTTCTCTCTCTCTCTCGCTGCTGATGATGATATTTGTGTCCTTCATTTCTCGATTCTCTTCTTCGATTTGTTTCTCCGTCCTACACAAAAAAAAACAAATCCAGTTCTCGGGTCCATCCCTACACCCCGCCCCCAAAACAAACAAACAAACAAAAAGAAACAAAGTGATGGCAGTTCGTGCCCGGTGCCATTAGGAAGACTAGGCCAAAAGTGGTCAAGAACACAGAGAGACAGGCCTAGAAAGCCTTGGCAGCCAATGAGGTGAGCCAGAATGCACCCCAAGAGCCCCAGTTTTTTTTTTTGTTTTCCTTCTTTGGGTGGGTGGGGGGGCAGGGTGGGTTGGTGGTGGATTATTGTTGTTTGTATTCACTGTGTTCTCATCATGTTCGCAGGTTCTCAATGTGTTCCTTAACATGTTTCCCAAGCTCCTTAACGTGTTCCCTCCCTCAACATGTTTCCCAAGCTCCTTAATGTGTTCCCTCCCTCAACATGTTTCCCAAGCTCCTTAACGTGTTCCCTCCCTCAACATGTTTCCCAAGCTCCTTAATGTGTTCCCCTCCCTCAACATGTTTCCCAAGCTCCTGAGTGTGTTCCCTCCCCTCAACAATGTTTCCCAGGTTCTTAATGTGTTCCCTCCCTCAACATGTTTCCCAAGTTCTTAATGCGTTCTCTCAACATTTTCCCAACTTCTTCATGTGTTCCTTCAACTTGTTCCCAATTGCAATCCACTTTATCACATTTCCTTGCCCTAAGTTCTACTCTTGTAACCCATATTAGCAGCCCAAAAGGAGGGAATTATAATATATTTATTTGGTAGTGTCCGAATCTTAATTTTCATTTTATTTTATTTTTGTGATGGGCCAATCAATGATGCCCATTGGAATTGGATTAAAAAAATTGAACTTCAGGGTACTATGGGGAGGGAAGTGCTTTGTTTCTCTCTTTTTCCCCTCCCCCCACCCCAATATGGTTTGGAAAAGGGGAAGGGTATTATTGTGGTTCCATTTTGTTCCCAAGAAGTCCTTTGACTGTTCCCACTGGTGTTCCTATTGTGTTCTCATTGCGCTCCCTTCAGTTCTTGTGCAATATGGAGGGGGGGTTCTCTTTTTTTTAACAATTTTATCATCATGTTCCTTTTTGTTCCTTTTTATTCCCTTTATTTAGTAATCTCCATTCAGTTGCATTTTAGTTCATAGTGGTCCTTCTTGAGTTACATGTTGTTGAATCTGTTGGGGTCCTATGTCCTTTTGACAAATGCCCAAAAAAAATTTATCAAAGTTATGGGCACTACTGCTCTTGATCAAAGGGCTCTATCATCCACACTGAGAGATGTCCATTGGAGCCATCATCATGACCTTTTTTTTATTTTAAATTTAACATTTTTTTAATTTTATTTTAATAAGAGTTCACACAAGGCTACTAGTAAAAAGGGTTGCTCTTTGCCATGGATTCTTCATTTTTGCCCAAAAAAAAAAAAAAAAAAACAGCCTTTACACTCTTAATACAATAAGGATGAGTCCTAATTAAAAGTGAAGTTGGAACTTGGGATAGGGATTTTGTTGTTGTTGTTGTTGTTTTTTTTTAGACTACTGAAAATTGAGGCTTTGGTATTATTATGCTTGTGGAAGCTGATGTATCTGACTACTACTACTAGGTCACGCCCCATGCTCAGTTTTTGCAGGCATTGCGAATCCAAGTCAATCTAGGAAGCGGACAAAGGGGGGGGTGGTGGGAGAGCTTTTCTTGTCAAGAAAAAAGGGTTGATTCCAGGCGGTTGAAGGTACCCTAAAATTGTTGGCGTAGTAAAGTTATCAGTCAAGTGGTACCCTGTTGGTGCCCACTTGCACATCTCTTTGCTCCCTCATCCCTTGTTTTGGTCTTACCCGTGAAGTCTCTCAGGGTAGAGGTCCAAATTAGGAAAACTTAAGGTGAGATCCCCAAATTCAGCACATCAACTCTTTTTTTTCACTCATGGGCTGCCCACTTCTAGCCTATATTATTATGAGGGCTAGGTATTTGGGTTAGGGAGCTAAGGTGATGTTGGCTATTGGATATGGCTATCCACTATTTGATTTTGCTATTGATTATTTACAGATTTAATTTTTAGAGTTTAGGGTTTGGGTCGTTAGGACTTAACTTTTAGGGTTTAACTTAAGAGCTTTCAAAGGTTAGATACTAGAGTTTAAGTTTTAAGCTTTAAGATTTTAGGTTTAACTTTTAAAGTATAAATTTGGGTTTTTTAGGTTTCACTTTTAGGGTTTAAATGGATTCTTTTGGGTTTTCTTTGTAAGGTTTAGATTTGGGCTTTTAGGGGTTGAATTTTAGGGTTTGAATTTGAATTTTTGTGGATCCAAATCTAAGGTTTCATTTTAAGTTGGGTTTGGATTTTTTTATGAGCCTAATGTTAAGGTTTGGTTTTCAGGTTTAGGGTTGGGCTACATAGGGGTTGAATTTTAGGGTTTAAGTTTCATCTTTTTAAGGTCTAAATTGTATGGTTTGGTTTTAGGGTTTAGGTTTGGATTTTTTAAAGTTTGAATTTTAGGGTTGACGGTTTAAAGCTTAGGGTTGAACTTTTTAGGGTTTGACTTTTGGGGGTGTTTGTAGGGTTTAAGGTTTTATTGTTTAGGGTTTGGTTTTATAAATTTAAGGTTTGAAATTTTAAGGTTTAAGGTTTAGGACTTAGTTTTAGGGTTAGGAAATAAAGCATTAGTTACAATGATGGTTTGTACTTTTGTAGAATATGGTTTAGATCTAAGGTAGGGTTAGTATTTTGAATGTGGATTAAGATTCCCATATGGACTATATAAGGAAGAGGTCTTCCTTCTTTTCTTCCTTCTTGTTTTCATCACTTCTTGTTTTCACTTTAAGCCTTGAAAGACATCTTCCTCAAGCTTTTCAAATAGTGATGATTTCACCTCATCTTAAAATGATGAGGATATTTTGGAAGACATGGATCAAGATGACCTGATCGTTTTTCAATTGATGGCAACAATGGCTTCCACCACTAATGATTTGTTCAATTCACATGAGATGGAAGAAGAGAAAGGTCGATATGTTAACTCAACTATTGGTGTCCAAGATGTTTTGGGTACAATGTGAACCACACAAGCACAGTTATTCAAGACTTTGATGAGCTTTACATTGGCAAAATTTGACAAGTTGGCTTCTCAAGTGGTCCTTGCCATTAAAGCCCATGCTAGATCCATAGGTGAGCTTTTTCTTTCAAATTTTATGTTTTCAATTTTGATTTTTTAGGTTTAGGGTTAGGGTTTTAGGTATAAATTTTTTTATTTACATTTAAGGTTAAGGTTAGGGTTTTCAGGTTTGAATTAAATTTAAGGGGTGGGATTTAAGGTAAGGTTTCTAGGTTTAAAATTTAAGGTTTAGGTTTTGAGGTTGAAGCTAAGGTTTTTAGGTCTAAATTTAACGTTTAGGGTTTGATTTTGAATGTATCAATTAGGATGCAAGTTTTTGGGATTAGGGTTAGGGTTTTCAAGTCTGAATTTTAGGGTTTCAGTTTTGGAATTTAGGTTAGGGTTTTCAAGTTTGAAATTTAGGGTTTAGGTTTTGGGGTTTAAGCTAGGGTTTTTTTGTCTGAATTTTAGGGTAAGGGTTTTCAGGGTTGCATTTTAAAATTTAGGGTAAGTTTTTCATGTTTGAAATTTAGGGTTTAGGTTTTGGGGTTTAAACTAAAGTTTTTAGGTTTGAAATTTAAGGTTTAGGGTTTGATTTTTGAATGTTTAAATTGAACTTGTAGATCTTTAGGGTTAAGGTTAAGGTTTTCAAGTCTAAATTTTAAGGTCTAGGTCTTGGGGTTTAAGTTAAGGTTTTCACATTTAAAATTTAGGGTTTAGGTTTTGGGGTTTAAGCTAGGGTTTTCAGGTCTGAATTTTAGAGTTTAAGGTTAGGGTTTTCAGGTCTAATGTTTTGTTTTGTATCATAGTAGGTAATGTTCCAATTGTATCCAGCAAGTCATCAAAATTGATGCCTAAACATCTTTTGAATTTCATTATCTATATGAAACATGACAATGTGATTGATTATGTATGCCACCTTTATGTGGAATTGGTCAAAATTTGCATTGTGTGATGATGTAATATTCATTGAGGATGAAATACGATAGTCCACATCTAAGGAAAAGGTTACTTTGGGTGCACATTTGTGAAAGATATTAAGGTGTATTGGGTTTAATAATGGCATTTTGATTGAAATTTGCTACCCTTGGCAAAATGAAACACATCGTACATGGTTTAATGGGCGAAAAAATACATATGCAATTAATAGACATTAATTATCCTGGCTCTTACCACAATGCAAACATCTTATAATGACATGCCCCCAAACTCCTCAAAAGACCAAAAGGTGGGTCCCATAACAAAACAATGGAAGAAGAAGAGAGTTGGGGCATGCTCCGTAATTTATAACACTCCAAGGGTGGGAAGGCATGCTAGAGCTCCGGGATGGGACTAAGATGAATTCATAAGTGAAAGTTCAAAGTGAAATCAACCTGCACAACCAAGAAAAAAGGGTGGTTAACATAAGTCGAATGGAAGTGGTGCGATGGATTTAGTAAGGACAACTTCAAGCACAAACATTACACGACCCACAACCTTTGGGAGGAGGCACCACTCCCCTCCTTATAATATATTTTGTGTTTCTCCACAAGGACTACATGCAAATGTCACTTTTCCCCGAGACTCGCAAGTGGGAGTCCCAAAACTAGGACTTTTGTTGTTCCAAAATTTTGGACACCCATATTTTCTCAAATCAAGTTTGTTTTGAAAATTCAAGGGCAATATCTTTTAACCCTTGAAAATATCTTTCCAACGGTGTATAGCACATTTCAATCAAACCTCATTTGACCCCTCTTCTTGCCCCTTCTTTTGATCATAACTCATGTAAATCAATTCTAAATGAACAATGCAAAAACACTTTAAGCATCTACGTTTCAAGACCTTTTTTATGGTGTCCTAGGGGGGCAATTAAGTGTTTTTTTGCCTCTCCAATCAAGGCTTTAAACATTCGCAACTCCTACACAAGTGCATCTCCCAAAGTGGGAATGCATTTGGGAATCATGGGGCTTCATCCCTTGCACTCTCCCCCATTTGTGAAAATGTGTTTCACACCTAAACACATTTTTGGCCTCATGGGCCTTT
>Ga0209208_10008301_pt1 | contig 13854 bp, 6 predicted proteins | sample S1TSphfallax_3_FD_187694 | JGI IMG/M metagenome (GOLD analysis project Ga0209208, IMG submission 187694) | Host-associated microbial communities from peat moss isolated from Minnesota, USA - S1T2_Fd - Sphagnum fallax MG (SPAdes) (version 2) | ecosystem: Host-associated > Plants > Peat moss >...
TCACCTTCCTTTTTAAGTACCTCTTGCCCCCCCCCCCCCATTGTTGCTTCATTGCCTTGTTGTTTGTTGCACCTTTTTTTTGCCACGCCTTGTTGTTCATTGTTGCACCTTGTTACTCACCATTGGATTTTGCTTCTTGTCGTGCCTTGTTATTTACCTTTTTTTTTACGTACCTCTTGCCACCCCCCCCCATTGTTGCTTCATTACTTTGCTACTTACCTTCGTGCCTTGTTGCTTTACCTTCTATGTTGGTTAGTATTCCCTCCCCATTCTTTTGTGCAGGTGGAGGAGCTTGGAACAACATCAACTTAAGCTTCATCCAATAAAGATAATTTTTTTTTCTAGATTTTTTGAGTTTTTTTTCCTTTCCTTCGTATTTTGTTTGCATTTTGTTTCAATTTGTCATTTTAAAAAAGTTGAATATATATATAGTTTAGTTTATGAATTTTATTATGTCTAACTTTTTGCTTTGTTTGTTTATGTGCAAGATTAAAATTCAAACCTTTGATTTAAACCTAAAACCCTTAAACCTAAACCTTTTTTTCCATAATGAGATAAGAGAGATCAGTGAGTGATTTTTTAATAGTTTTTCTACACCCTAAACCCCATTGTTTGTAAATGTGTTTTTAAAACCTTTGTACCCATTTACTTATAAAAATGTTTTTTTCTTTTTTCTTTTGATTGGGAATTATATGATAACTTGTATGTAGAGTGCGTCTATTGAAGAACACTTGTTTTTTGCATTATCTTTGGACATAATCTTGTGAAAATTGCCAATGGAACAATCTTCTGCAAATGAGAATATGATAAGTGGTAACAATGAAACAATTGAAATATGTATGAATGATGTAGTTTTGGAAGGTAGGTTTGAGGAAAATTCAAGTGTCCAAACATAATCAAGTAGTAATCCATTAAATGATAGTGAAGATAATGAAAGGAAACTTGAAAAAATTGGATGTTCAAAGGAAAAATTGGAAGCCACATGGAAGAACTTCTTATGTTGGAGTTTTTATTATGTGAATGATAATGAAAAAGTTGATTTGGTAAACACATAAATAATGTGTTGCATGTTTGGAACTATTAAAATTTGGTAATTGGAATAAATTCAAAAATTCAAGCGAGGAAAGGATTGATTTTTTATTACAAAACCAATGGAATAACTCCTCTTAAAAAACATGTGGATGTAGACCATTCTCTTATTACACAAATGTTTGAAGAAGAAGTGAATAGTTTGTTGAGAGGTAATGATGAAAGACAACCTTAAAAAAAAAGAACACATTCATGTATAGGGTCAATTTTTAAAAACATTTCAATCAAAGATTCCTTCAAAAAAAAGGATGTCTCACAGACGAATTTTTAGAGGACATTTGTTTACATTAATTGTCAAGAACAACTTACCCATCTAGTTTTTAAAGAGTATTTGGCTCAGACATTTAGTTCTCCATTTTTGTCCAAAATTAAATTTCCTTTCCAAAAGGCAATTTTCACAAGATATATTGCTAGGGTTGTTGGAGAAGATAAATCAATTATATGTTGTTCCTACCTTGGTAAAACGTTATTTTGCAATAGCTAGCTTTGACTTTTGGATGTCTAAGGGAGCTTACAATGTGTTTGCATTGGTGATTAATTTTTTGAGTAGTGATTGGCTTCCAAAACATGTGACTATTGGTTTATTTGAAGCAATAGAAACTACGAGGCAAACCATGGCCAAAAGTTTGACATAATTGTTGGACAAATATGGTTTAATGAAAAAATTGTTGCTTGTATCAAAGATGAAGGACCTAATTTCAATGCAATGACTATTACATTGAAATGTGTTGTAAATTGTGAATTTTTTAGGTTAGAAGAGAGCTTTTAGGGTACTTGTTTTGGACATGCTTTTTCAAAAACATGTCAATATGGCATTGCAAAGAAAAAGGTTTGTAGAAATCTAAAATATGTTTCTATCAATTCTGCCCAAGTAGATTTGCAAAAATGCATCATTTGGCTTAAGAAGTCTAGGAAGGGCAGACATGAATGGAAAAAGGTTTGTGTTGAAACTAGAATTCGACCCAAAAAATTATTCACTACAATCAAAACAACATAGTTTTTTGAAACTCATTCTTATGTCAACACTTTACAATTTTTGTGCTAACTATTTGATAGGATAATTAATCAAGTTATTATTGGTTATTTTGTAGGTTTGTTAGTAAAATCATTATGTTTCAAAAGGCTTTACAATTTCAATTTGCCATTGTCCTTTATTATAGCAAACAAATTGCTATGAAAGTTGATGGTTGAATGCCTCCATCTCTAACAAAGTAGATTTCTCAGACTATTGTTGATTGTCTTTCCCTAATTATTTATGCCTATATTTTAAATCAGTTTTGTGGACATTGGTTTTTTAGTGATGCTTTACACTTTGCAATTTCCATGAGTTTGAAACTTAGGAAAGAAAATCAAGTTCTTCCTTCATTTGAAAGCCTAATAGGCCCATTCATGATTGGGGTTTCAAAAAAAAGGAAAATGATACATTACAAGAATTCATGATTTTTTTTGACTTGAAAAACTAGTAAGAAAAACCCAAAAGTGACAAATGTTCAACTTGACTAGAAGTTATATTGGACACATTTGTTTTAATTGGGTCATTTTGAAGAGGTCACTTTGACCTGGTCTTTTTGACTAATTGTTCAAAATTTGGGTAACAATATTTTGGTAATTAATTTTTATTTATTTACATACTTGACCACCTACCCTCCTAGTTATCAACCTACCTATCTATCGAGGCTTGGTAAGTTGGGTAGTTAGGTCACCCATTTGAATAATTAGCTAAGCCACCTAGCTAAAGTAATGGCCTAGATTGCAAGTGTGGGGACTTGAACTTCTCACCTCCATTTTGAGAAGTCAAGTCCTTACCATTACACCACCACCTTCATAAGGTGAAAATGTTTGTGAACATGTTGTAATAAACATGTTCAATTTCTTTTACACTATTTACAAAGGTAGATAGGAGGATAGATAGGGACATAGGAAGGTAGAATAAGAAGGTAGGTATGAAGGTAGAAGGAAGGTTAGAAGGTAACTTTGGTAGGATGTAGTTAGGAGTGTCAAACATACTAACTAGGATACCTAGGCTAGGCTACCTATGCTATGTATTTTATACTAACAAGCCTAGGCTATAACCGATACAAACACAAGCTACTTAATATATTAGCCTATGCTATATTAAGCTATTATATTAAGCTATGTATTGGCTAGTTGTAAACTTAGGTAGGGGCAATGTTAAACTACACGTGCCTAGGTAAGGTCTAAGTAAGGGCTATGTTAGGCTATTTAGGCCTAGGTAGGAGTTATGTAGGCTTAGGTAAGAGGTATGTATGGGCTACCTAGGCCTACTTAGGGGCTACATTAGGATATATATATTTGCTTAGGTAGGAGGTATTTATGGGCTACCTAGGCCTACTTAGGGGCTACATTAGGCTATATATATTTGCTTAGGTAGGAGGTATTTATGGGCTAACTAGGCCTATCTAGGGGCTATATATGTAAGGTTATGTAAGGATTATGTAGGCTATGTAGGCTTAGGTAGGGTCCAAGTAAGGGTTATGTTAGTTATGTATGCCTAGGTAGGGTTAAATAAGGGCTATGTTAGACTATGCTAGGTTATATATGTCGGCCTAGGTAGGAAGTATTTACGTTTCTGGGCTACCTAGGTTATGTAAGGATATGTAAGGGTGATGTCTAGGCCTAAGTAAAGGCTACATAGGGTTATCTAAAGGTTATGTAGTCTATACATAAGCCAAGGTAAGGTCTAAGTAAAGGGCTATATATGTTAGACTATGTAGGGCTAGGTAATAAGTATGTAGGGCCTATATAAGGCTATGTAGGGTTGTGTCTAGGCAAAGGTAAAAGCTTTGTAGGGCTATATAGGGGTTATGCACATTATGTAGGCCTAGGTAAAGTCTATGTAGTAGCTACCTAACTAGGTTTACATAGGTGCCTATATAGGGGCTAAGTAGGGCATGACTATTTAGGGTGTAAGCGAAATAACACGAGCCACACCCGCTTGCTTTTTTACTATGTGGATGCAAGCTATGGTGGCTCACTTTTGTGACAAAACAATGTTTTTTCCCTAGGTACCCTATATTCAAATGCATATGGTGATTAATATATCCTTAGATCTACTAATTGGGACTTGGATCTAAATCAATAATTTCATTATGAAGAGAACTATGTGGTTATTTATTGATAAAAAATCCATTTGTTAATAGTAATTGACTTTTGAAGTTGAAAAATATGGACTGATCGTCTGACTAGACATCACGTAATGAAAATATTGCTTAACATTTTTAATTTTTTATTAGGACTCAATATGTAATGTAATATAAGATGATAAATTCAGATGAGGAACCTTTTTTTTGAAAACTATAATCGTTTAATGGTTAGGGACTTTGAATGGTTAAAATTTGACCATATTTTTATAAGTCCATATGAATTGCAATTTTTGTTTGTTTTTCAATTTCTTTGTCCCAAAAAATATGTTTTTGAAAGTTTTAGATGGGGCATTATTCCTTTGGACTTTGTGGGTTTTCCTTTTAGGACTTCCAATTTAAAAAATGACATCAATTACATTAAATGTAAGTTTTCACATAGATTTGGGAAGGTTTGTAGGTGATTGAACATGTATTATTCAAAGATTAAGATAATAACATTTTTTAAAGTAACAACCATGTTCATTTGAATCAATTTAAAGAATCTTGTATGGACTTGTAGGGAATGTAATTTCTGCTGATATTGAACCACCGTAACTTGCATCTACCTGATTGCTTTTGTGATTGCCTTTGGGGAAATATTCCTATATAATATTCTTAGAATATTTTTGAAAAAGTCTTTGAAAAATATTTTAAAATTTTTAAAAATTTCTTCATAATATTTTTATTGAGGTTCATGTTAAAAATTTGGTAAAAAATGTCATCTTCAAAAAAATTGAAATCCATTTAATTTTTTTTTACTATTTAAAAATAAGTGCTATAATGTTTGAAGAGTGTTTTTGTTAATTTTTTATTCATTGGATCAATTTCAAATTAATTCACATGTTCGCATGATATATTAAAAATACAATTATATAAACAAATTTTATGATTTCAACATCAAATTAAATTATGATTTTAAAACATGAAAAAACCAAACAAATGTTACACTTGTTATGGTACATGTTATTGTGATTACACATTTAGGCTATGCAGGCCTATGTAAAAGCTTTATATATGTAACTAAGGGGTACACAGTGGGTACCTAGGCATACTTAGGGGCCAATATCATTGGGGTTATATTGTAGGCTTATGGAAAGGTTATGTAGGCTTAAATACAAACTATGTAGGCCTTATGTAAAGGCTATGTAGGCCTAGATAAGCCCTAATTATATATAGCCCTACATAACCTACTCCATAACCCTTACATTACCTAGTTACCAAATCTATACAAACCAAGGCTTACCTAGGTTAGAATAGGCTCACCTAAGATATAACCTAGGTTCAAGTAAACTCACATAGATGTACCTATATTGCTAATCTAGGTCTATTATTTATATACCTAACCTTCTACCTACCTTCCTTACTTTAATTTTCTACCTCTTAGTTACCTATTTATATGTGACTTGCCTATAACTTGTAAACATTTATATGTAATATTTTTTTTTCCAAAATTTATGATTGTACATGCCCCATTTGGCTCCATGTCTCATTTTATTACTCCTTTGTCTTTTTGACTAAAGGTGTACACATCTTGTCTTATTTGACTATAAATATTAATTGACAATTATCTCATTTGATTAGACCCATGTCCATTTTGATTAAAAAATAACACTTTTGGTCATATTTTGACTAAATGTCATATTTACTAGGTAGTAAAAAAAAGTCATTTTAATCAAATGAACCCATCAAAATCTACATGTCACTTTAACCACTAGGCGCCTTTAGTCAAATTGACCAAATTCTTAGTCAAAATGGACATGGCAATCAAATTAGATTGCTTGAAAAGCCATGAATTCTAGTAGTGATATCAAGATTTTTAGTTTCTCCAAATAACAACTACACATGAAAACAAATTTAAGTGAAGAATGTGGTGGTGGTGGTGGTGATTTATCTCATGTATACATCGGTGTGCATTTAAATCTTAGTTCGAACCCAAAAAAACAGAAAATGCTTAAATAAACATTTATAAACAATTTCACATTTTTTTTGGAAAGATTATTTTTTGCACATGTGACCCACATTTCAAGTTATAAATCTCAAGCTTAGTAAATATAAAAAATCAACCAAATGGCCTAAAAAAATAGTCCTTTTCCTCATAGCCCTAACAATTGAATTCTATTGTTTTCAAAAATTTCATATGGTTTATAATATGGGCAAAAACACACTAAGGTGTCATAATTTCAACATATTAAAATCCCTTTTCAAAGTTTTTTTCTAATGTAATTAAAAACTAGCTTAAAATATGAATATGTAGATGATATTGAAAATAACATTTTTCCATTTCCAATTTCAAATCATGGTGCTATAAGACATATAAAAAATATGTCAAAAGAAATTATTTTAAAATAATTATTTTTAAATGCTTAAAAGAGCTTTTAAAATAATTACAAATTTTAGAATTTAAAAAAATCTATGACATAATAAATTAAAATCACATTCCATTCATTCAATATATTTTTAGTTTCTTAAACATAATTCATCCAATGTCCCAAAATTTCAAACACGTAAAATTAACACCTTGTAAAATAAAAGTCATTATCCATGAGTTTTGCAGGTGTGACAAAAAATGTGGGCAAAATTCAAAAGTCTATTACTTATTGGCTATCCATGATTTTGATTTGATTTTTTCATTTTTGAAAGGTTGATTATGATAGCTTTAGATAAGTGAATCCTTTTTTTATTATTTCAATGGATCTTATTTAATTTATTTTCTTATACCAGAGGAATACAAGAAAAACTACCATTGTGACATCCATATAAGGTCACTGTAATGTACAAACACCCATATAATCAAATGCATGCAATGACCATGGCTAAACATAAATGTAAGCATCTTTAATTCATAAAAATAATTTGACATCAATTGCATTTCTTAAACCATTCCTTTTGATTTCTTTTATAAAGAAGTGTAATTTAGACATTTGATATATTTAGGCTTAAGGGAATCAAAATAACATTTATATAATTTCCAAATTTTTTTATTTGTTTTATTGATTTAACATGACACCATTTTATCTATTGGTAGAAAAAACTCTAATACAATTATAATGATGCAAATAAAAAAAAATCCAAATTTGTCCTTTCTAGTCTTTAAAAACTTAAACATTCCATTTTGGTACCTCAATCGTGAATGGATTATGATTCAGTTGTTAGTGATGAGTTATCTTTGTTAGCCTCTCACATTAGAAGGGAGGTAATCAATGTGCTAGATTCTTTCCTCTCATTTTTAAAGGTTTATGATAAGAGAAAAACCCATAATATGATTTCTTTGATGCAAGACCTTAAGTATAAAACCCTTTTGTATAGTATCCTCATTTGTTCAAAGGAGGAAGGTATTATTTTTATTGAAGAATATGATAGGAAATCCTTATATCCTATGTTGGTCAAATGTCATGAGCATTTGCATCCTTTGGTGAGGTCAAAGAGGAATTCTATTGACCATGATATTTTTTTATCAAGATTGCAATTTGGATATATCTGAATAAAATGCAAGCACAAGTGAATCAAAGGAAGAACTTGTCAAGAGGGAGCTATTGATTTTCAAGAGGTATCAATTGGATGTTAAAGACATCAAATGTCCTCTTCAATGATGGTAGAAACATGAAGCAATATTTCTTATAGTTGGATTTTTAGCTCAACATATTTTGAAGATTATTGAATACCAAATTTTAAAAAAAAGGATCTTTTCTTTGATTATAATTCTTACTAACCTTAGGAGATGTTGTTTGCAAATAGAAAATTCAGAAAAGTTGATTTTTGTCAACAAAAATTAGTTTAATGGTCTTAGAATAGGATGTAAATCTCCATCTAATTTACTAGAATTCTTTGAAAAGGATATAGATTTAGAACAAGAGTTAGAAGAGTTTGAAGGGGAATTTGAAAAGGATGAAGTTGTTGAAGTGTAAAAGTTCAATAAATAAATTGTTGGTTTTTTTTTAATTTGTAAAAAAAAATCTTATAATGTTTTCATTGTTAAAAATAAAATAAAATCAATAGTTATTTAATCTCAATTTTTAATTTTTAAAAAATTAATATTTGGTTTGTGAAAGCTAGTAAAGGATGACTAACTATTCTCAAATTTTCAAGAACTAACATTGTGAGAACCGGCCGGTTTAATTTGTTTAAGAAATTTTGATACCCCTACTTGACATAGAAATTCTTTATAAAAAATTCTAGGAAGATTGGACCCTTTTGTAAATTACTTTATGAAAGTCAAATTCAATTGGTATCATAGAATTATGATACCCACCCAACATTGGTCCAAGACTAGTTTCCCTTGGAATGAAGTAGGTATATACAAGTGTTGGTTGGTTATTGAGTTTTAACCTGGTTATCAACCTAGGTATTGATAATCTATCCTAGTAGGTTATTGATTGTTAATAATTAGTTAAATAACCTATTCATATGACCTAATTATCATCTAGGTAGATTATCGATCCTAAAATACTAAACATATTTATGATACGAAATAGAAATACAAAAAAAATATCAAACAATATTTTTAAAAAAATCTTATTGTTGGTTAATATTGGTAGGATAACTGGAACAATTATCAATCGATTGTTTGACAACCTACCCTTATGCATAACTAATAGTTATTACCATTTTTTTTTTGATAAACTAATTGGCATGCATTTTTCAAATTGATATTGATAACCTAATTAACAACCAATTTTTTAAAAAGAAACCTCAACAATTATGAAAAAAATCAATAACTTGCCAATGTTGATATAAAATTGGTATACAATTGATACAAGGCTAGAGTATTATTTCTTTAGTTTCTTATAGACTAGTAGTAGTATAAGATTTGTATTGCCTTACATTATTTCATTTGAGTCCTTGCTAGAGTAGTGTTGATACTAATGCAAGTTGGATATTTTATTCTTTTAATAATAATCAAGTCTAGATTTTAGAAATCCAATGATGGACAATTATGAAAAAAGGGTGGAGGTTTGGGTATGTGATTATTGGGTACACATCTCGGTTTTTTAACCAAAACCTAAACATGCATATTCAAGTTCTTTTACCAAAGTGCTTGACAAACCCCCTTTGAAAAATAGTTCCTAGGTCTTTAGCAACCTTGCAATGTTTCTTAGACATTTTTATTAGTGTTAGGTCACACAACAAAGACAAGACATTGAAGACATAATAAAACCAAAGCATTGAAGACACAATAGACACAAACATGAACAAGAAACATAAAAAGAACAAATAACACAATAACAAACCCACAAGCAAGACACCAAGACCCAAGACCCAAGACCAATGAAATCAAACATATATGAGTAAAAGACATGACTTTTCTAAATTGCATTTTGAAATTAAAACTCATTAAGCCCTTTGTAACACTTCATGAAAAAATTACCCAAAATCCACCACCTTGACACATGGTTCAATTCATCATCTTCAAGCTAACATGGAGTGTGACAACCACCCATACAAAGGAAAAATGAAAGATTAAAAGGAATCATGAAATCCAAAAAATCTTCAATCTCAATGTGGTCTTTAACTTTAAGTTTTAGCTATGCCATCAAATTAGGTTCCACTTCACATGTAGATGCAAAGTCAATGGGTTTCAAATAGTCAATCCGTGGATTGAATGGTTGGTTTTTGTTCACAAATATCAACTTGTCCATATTGTTTGTTTGGAGACAACATTTGCAAAATTTAGTCAAAATGCTAGCAATGGAAAAAATATGCATTATTTTGATTTGGTTGGTTGGGATGCTAATAATATATTGTGCTAGTATAGCAATGGTTGGAAACTTGGTTTTTTTTTTTGCACTACCAAGATAAGGTGCATTTACAATTTTCTACATCAACATGATAATGACAAATTTTCACAAGTTCTTTTAACACAAGGTTTTTATAATTGTTTGCATTTGTTCTTGTGGTATGAAGCAAATCTTTAGCATTGATTTGTGATTGAAGGTCTCAATTTCTTTAACACTAGCAAACATCAACAACTTGTTTGCTACCAGTAATAAAGGCAACAAAGACTTTTCATCATATTTGATAACAATAACAACATTTTCACAACCTAAATATGTGGTGACAAACCACATGCTTTTAAACCTTGAGTTAAACATCAAAGCCAACATATTATGACCTTGCTTCTTATCAAATGCATGTAGAAATGAATTGAAGGGTAAAATAACTTTTAAAACCTACCACTTCATGTGGACCATGAACTCTTTCAATGCCTAATGAAGAAATCCTTTTCAAAAAGGCTATTTAGGAACAATTTAGAATGTTAACTCTTCTTGAATGCATTAAAACAAAAACCATTATTTGCAACCAATTTGCTTTACAACCATATTGGTTACAACTAAACATAATTTCAAATGACATTTTTTAGTTACAAAAAATGGTTGTAAATGATAATTCTTCTTCTAATGATGTCCTAACAAGTCAATATTGTAAATTACAAGGCATCTACAAATAACTAGTCTCTGTGATTTTAGTTCAAAACACAACTAGTGGCAATTCAAGATAGAACTTTCACCATGGTTTCACATGCAACCTAGATTCTTGGAAATGGATGTACATGAGATTGTAACGCCATAAATTGTTGACTATAACATAATTTGTAATGGTGCTCCAAAAACTTAGGGCATTTTGGAATAATAATACATGATTTGCAAATAGATATGTTTGACAACTGAAAAAAAAAATAACACAAGTGATCCACATAAACAATTATAAAATAAGTAAAACCACAAAACCAAAAGTAATCAAATAAAGAACCATAAACCACTAAAAATGGTAAAAAAACCACAAAAAAAAAAGAAAGCAATCATAAAGTTACTTCATAATATAATAAAATTTAAGATGTTTACATAAGTTTGCAAGTTGGACCATTAATCCTTCACATAAACAACAAGGTGAAAATCTTTTAAGGTGTACCACATAGGACAAAAATGGCCTAGTCCTTACTACAATCCTTTTTTACCCTATATTTTGATCCCCATAAAAAATAATGGATCAAAAGTTGCAAAACATTTCAGAAGTACTACATTTTAGACTATTATAATTTTAGATTCCATCATAATCACCCATAAATGTGTCATTACATGGTAAAAAAGGACTAGGTGAAAAAGACAAAAAAAGGTGATGTTGTGACAAGATTTTAGTACACCTTAAAGAATTTGCACCCAACAATTTTTTGAATCATGGAGAATGTTTCAAACAACGTTTGCACTTTAGGAGTTGTAACTACATTATTTGTGTACATCACCTCAAAAAACCCAATAACGACATGTTTCACCTCTCAATCACTTGAAATAAAATTAACAACATCAAAAACATCACATGTGTTTCTTTTAACATCCATAAATCAAATGTAAAAATGTTTAATAAACAATTATCCAATGTAGACTTCATGTGTCCATAGTCATGGTTTTTTCAACCATGCTAGGTAAAATATCTTTGAAAAAAACATTTTTGTATGGGAAAACAACTTATGGACACAACTTATATGTTAACCTTTGGAACTTAACGGATTCAACAGTATTCATAGGTAGGAGCCCTTAACCACAAACAACAATGGATCTTCCAAAAAACCTACTTGTGTTACATCATATTTCTTACACATATTAATAGTAAAGAAAAAGCAAATATTGCAAGTTTGTTATTTCAAGTTACAAATTGTATTGAAAGATGAGTTTAAAACATAATTGCAAATATGGGGTTTTCCTCCTAACATTACCAAAAGAACCCCAAACATAAATATTCATGGATCTATGCACATATTAAGAGATAGGAGCAACACACCATTAAATTTGAAGAAAATTAATGTGAAAATTAAAATATAAAAATTTCAAAGTGTTTGATAAACATAGGAGCAAGATTGGGCATTTGGAATGCATCAATCTAAAGTGAAGCAACTCTTGCCTGATGCCATGGCAAAACTTTGAATGCCCATCCCCCCCACCCAAAAAAAAACAAGGAAACATTTCCCACACAATTGAAACTCCCAAGAAAAGATTATATTTTAACTATCTTGTGCCAAAATTTGAATTCATGAGGGGTTAAAATGAGTTGAATGGTTCCAAACATGGTGATTAGATTGCAAATGTCCCTTGTAACATAAATGAAAAATAGCCATCAAGTAGGCATTGATAGATTAAACTTTTAAAATATTATTTAGTTCAAGGATTAATATGACATTTTTTTCAACTTTGTTAAAAATACTACAAGTTTAAAGTAGGTTTAAGTAGATTCATGAGAATTTAAGCAAAGTTCACAATCTATTTTATAATCTTTAGGTAGGTTGTAAGAGATGAAGTATTACATTTTTTGGCTTTTTGAATTAATGGGGTTCTAAAATTTACTTGTGGCTTTCATCTTTTTCACACTCTAATAAAAATATGTCTAGCTTGTAGGGTAAAAATAGGTTTGAAAAAACTAAATTTACCAGGGTGCAATCACAATCAAATGAACCAAAAAACATGTTGGGCGATTGTCAAAACTTAATAAAAACTGTAATCTTGTTAGATATATTTTTGTGACGCCACTTTAATGCCATGCTAATCATGGAATGTTGTGTTAAACGACTAATGTGAATGTTGAGCAATTCAAAAAAAAATTCAAAAAAAATTATTTTGGGTTTTGGTTTTAGTAAAGGACCTTTGAACTTGAACAACAATTACATCAAAAGCAATCAATTTTGTAAATTACTGAGCTAAAAAATCCCTTTATAAAATAATTTTGATGAGAAAAAAATTGAGATGATGTTAATTGATTATCCACATTCAAAAAACACTCACAATTTGAAAGTTGTGAAAATTTGAATTTTAAACATTTAAAAATCTATTGAACAAAAATTTTAACTTTCAAAAGTCCTTTACCACATGTAAATGGGGTGTAATATACATGAAATTTAAAACAAAGTTGTATTTTATGAAACAATAAAATAAAGCATTAAATAATTAACATATTTTCATACAATTTGAAATTAAGATAATATTTCAAAACAAAATGCAAAATTTGGTAGAATCTATACATTTAAGAAAAAAAATTAGTTATTCATAAAAACTTAATACAAAAAATGTGATGTATTGAAAAACTTATATGTATTTTTAGTAACATAGCAAAAGATTTTATCCCAAAAGTCCTTTTAATGAGAAAGTGAAAATGACCACAAAAAGACTACAGTCCTTGAGTCCTTTGTCACCATTGGCTCATTTGATTGTGATTACACCCACTAGTCAATTTCAAACATACTTTTAACCTAATTTTAATATACCAAATTTCTTCAATTTATACTCAACTTTTAATAAACCCAATGGAGGCTTAGATGTTTTCAAAATGAAAAAAAAAAGTTGTCCAATCTACTTTCTTGTTTTTTGTAGAAAATTGTCATAATTTAAAATGGGATTCTAGGTAGACATAATTTTTGGTCTACTTACCATGCTTTGACTCGAATTCAACACTTCTAATGAATGCACATTCATTTAATTTGATGATTTAAAAGAAATCCCATGTTAAGTAATAGGTGCCCAATAAGTAGCTTCTAGTTCATTATTGTCTAACAAATGGGATTGACTAAACATCACCAATTACACCTACATTAAGGGGCTAGGTTGAAAAGGTTGTTTTCATGGGGTTTGGCCCTTGGGGA
>Ga0209208_10008302_pt1 | contig 13854 bp, 15 predicted proteins | sample S1TSphfallax_3_FD_187694 | JGI IMG/M metagenome (GOLD analysis project Ga0209208, IMG submission 187694) | Host-associated microbial communities from peat moss isolated from Minnesota, USA - S1T2_Fd - Sphagnum fallax MG (SPAdes) (version 2) | ecosystem: Host-associated > Plants > Peat moss >...
ATGAAGATAGACAAAATAAGAATAGAAAAAATAAAAACATGAAACAAACATAAACCAAAAAAAAAGTAAAAACTATAAAACTATAAAAAAGGAATGGAAACAAATGAAACAAGGAAAGGGAAATACAGTAAAATAATTTTAAAAGAAAAAAAATTTCCAAAAATGAAATAACCAAATAAAGAGTAAAATATAAGAAAAAATAAAACTTATAAATATTGAAGAAAAACCCTACTTGAAAAAGAATCAGGTGTGTTTTTATTCTCCAAACTTCGAACTTGCATTCAAATAAAAATATATATAAAAGTGAAAAAGAAAGACTTTATTTTTATTATAAAAAATAATAATAAAAATAAAAAACACATAAAAATAAAAAAAGTTAAAAGTTAAAAGTTTCTAAAAAAACTAAAACATGAACCAAGTTTAAAAAAACCGGGGGACTTCACAGTGGCCGAAGGTCACGGGCACCCACTAGTATATGTAAGTGGACATATGAAAGTGCTATAGCCATCTTACAAACGATATTTTCCAAGGTATGTCATTTTTTAATTTATAAATACAAATTTTGGTCATTTTTGAATGCCATATTATTTATTCATTTTGCAACATTGTCATGTTGTGCATGCATGATCAATGGTCCTAATTCCTATTAAAAAAAAAGGCACAATTCCATTTGTTAGGGTTTTTTTTTTCTATTGTAAATTCAACTAATTTTTCTATTCTTTGGAAAAATTCACAAAATTTTCAATATCAAAAAATTGATTGAAAAAAAAAGAAAAAAAAAATTAACTAAAAAGCGTGATTTGTGTATTGAGAAAACAACATTTTAACAATTCACGTTCACAAATGCAATTAAATATGTTTTTTTCTCTTCTTAATAGCGTTTTGGGCCCTCGATTAACATCTGAATGCCACTGGCATGTGGATTGATGGCATATGGATTGGGACGTGGGAAAAGGAAGACGAAGGAGGAGGAAGAGGCCGGTAGTGCGAACTGCTTTTCTCGTTTGCCGAACTTCGCTTCTCCGATCGTCTGGATCATCGCGCATCGCTTTGAATTCGCATCTCAGGTCGGCATTCCAACTCCTCCTGATTCTTTTCTTCCCTTTTGGTTGCTCCTGATTTGTATCTGTTTCTTCTTTTGTTTCACGGTCTTTTTGTTGTTTTATTCAATAAACAATTGCGTCGTTGCGTCGTGTCGTCGTGAAAAAATTCCCCTTGTTTGCCTGGATTTGCTCTTGCAAAATCGTTTTCCGGCTACCTATCTGCTCATGTGCTTTTTCTCGTTAAGTGCATTGTCGGATTCGTGACGAGGACCTCAGCAGCTTTGCTATGCTGATGTTTTGTTTCTCACTGTTTTTGTTTTTGTTGGTTTCCTGCTCTGTTCTTTGCTCGATCTTCTTTAAATTTTGCTCGCCTATGGTTATCCTCCTTTGACTATAGAAAAAGTTTGAAATGAATTTGACCTCCGTTCCTTTTCCATTTCACGACGGTGTTTTTCTATCTTAAATTGTTATCATCCCCGACCGAACCAAAACGAGAGATAAGTTTATAATAGACCTCGATGTTCATACTTCGTTGTTTTGCTGTATCTTGTTTCAATTCATCGAATCCTAAACAAGCGATGTATTCAACGTCGAACATAGCGAGCGTATACCGGATCGGATGTTGTTGCAATTCCTTCACTTGTTGCTATCATAATCATCGGAAAACAAACCTGGAAAACAGCAACGGAAGGATTTCGTGCCAAACATACCGCAGGCCTAGATAGTGGATTCCGATGCGTCTACATACTCTGAGTTAGTTACCTGCTTTGGAAACATCATATGTGTAGGCTGTCTACCTACTTGGAGTTCAACTTTTGCAATAAAAATCTTCCGTTTGTGAATTGCGGTTCGTTGCACCGGATTTTGAACAACCGCAGTCGCTTTCCCACCAGCGATGACCGTTAGAAAATCGTCGTTCTCCGACAAGGTTTGGCCAGCAAAAGCCTCAAGAATATTGGTAGAGAAAGCTGTCGCCAGAGATGGCTCTTTTTGTGGTCCTCTTGACAATAGCCCTCTCAGGGATCGTTGTGAACATTTCGCGCTCTTTCTCGTGACTAAGTCTTTACCGTGTTCATCATATTTCGCACGAAGCTCATGTTCTGCATGCCATATTGATTCGTTTACTGGTTTGTGCAGGAATATAAAGAATGCTGGATCTGTGCTTGACCTGGGGTTTGTGATCATGGCTTTACATGATTTGAAAGGAAGTTAAGCAGGTCTGAGCATCTTAGAGTGAGAGTTACATCTTTGTACTAGTGAAAGCTCGGGACCATCGAGTTCATTCTTTTTTCAAAGTTATCCAGTCTACCTACAAATCAAGTGGTTTTAGTTAGAAGAGTTTTTCTTCATGGTTTTGCATCAGCATTGCGGAGTCCTACAAGTAGTGTAATGCAAACCGGGGAATGCCATAAATCTTACTATTTCTGGTCTGCCAAGGTTTGGTGGTTTAGGGTTTAGGGTTGATTGTGCAGGCATGGTTTGTAAGCTCATGGCACTAGTACTAGAGGTGGCACAGACAGAAATGGAAGCTCTGTATTGACCTTTGCTCAGCAGTGGTGGCAAGCCAATTACGGCGGCTGGACAGGGTGGTTTCAAATGCATTTCTGGCCAATTCTTGTCATAGAACTGCTGCAGCTGTGGTGATGAAGATATGTTAACCTGAAATTTTCCAAGCAAGGGTTGACAGGACAAGTTAACAATCTTTCTGGAGAGCACCCATGTGCATTTTTGCATCTTAAGATTCTGATCAGACAAGCTGTTTGGTACAGATCTGCGATGTGAGATTTGATGAGACATCAATGACACCATGCAGCTGTATCACCATCCTCTGTCTATGAACAGCCAAAAGGTGCGGATTGCACTTGAAGAGAAAAACTTGTCTTACACTGTGCATAGAGTCAACCCTTTGAAGGCCAGAAACTTCAAGCCTGAATTTTTCAGGCAAAACCCTGGTGGGTCTCTGCCGGTCCTTAAAAATGGCAGTCTTGTGATTTGCGAGAGCCTCCCTATCCTTGAGTGAGTTTTCTTTCCCTCTAGCTTTCCCTCTCTCTCTCAACGAATGCAAGCCTGACTTGCATTGTGACTGAAATAAATGAAATAAATGAGAGCTGCTCTCGATATTTTGGAACTCTTCTCTCTTGTATCATAGTGTGTGCAAAAAGTGAAGTCAGCAGAATGGTTCTCATAGATGGGAAGAAAAACGTCTTGGTGTTGGGATTAACTGAGGTAAATCCACTTCCAGGAATGCACAATGATAGCCATTTAAACCTGAGGCTTGCAAAGACATTGGCAAATGGAAGCCTCTATTGCATGCAAGCTTCTGCACACCATTTCCTGTTTTTTATTGCCTTTTTCAGCAATCCTAATACGTTATCTGATGCAGCAGGTATATTGATACCATCAATGATCCTTTTAGGCTCCATCAATGTGAGACAGTTAGAGAATGGGTCAGGAGGATTAATGAATGGGATGCAAAGCTATTGACTTTGAGCCATGTCCCAGAGAGGGTGTGGCATTTCTTCAGCCGATTTAAAAGACATGTGCTGATAGCCAGCATGACAAAGAATCCAGATCTTGCTACTCTCTATCATACCAAGCTCAGAAGCATGCATGCAATTGAGGAGAGTTTGAAGTCTATAGAGGAGCTTGCTGCCAACAAGCAGCAGTTGAATCGTCTGCTTGATGATGCAGAAGAGCAGCTGAGCACAACACAATTTATTGCCGGATTCACGTTCTCAGTAGCTGATGCGGCATTCATGGCTGTTCTGGGTCGCATTGAGTTGCTAAAAGTAAGTGCAGAATATCTTCAACCAAGACCCCAAGTTTCATTATACTGGAAGAGGATGAAGGAGAGGCCAAGCTACAAGCGAGTGATAGGGAAGTACTCTGCAAGGGTAATGCATCTGAAGTTTGTGATCCCATCCATCTGTAACATTGGTATTAGGAAATTGTTCATGAGATTCTAGGATGCTGATAACCTAAGAGGTCTGTATATTCGTACAGAGTGTTTGGATGTGAAATGTGCTGTTGATTCTTTATTTTGTCCTTGTTTGCTTTAGAATGAAGTTTTAGTTCAGCAGCCATACCTTACGTCCCCTTCCAATGCACCCTTGCGATGATAATAAATGAGTGTTTATCTAGAGTATAAATAAAGCTGTGTTTATTATTTCTCTGAAGATTTTTGCCCACTGGAGACTGTCCTTGGAATTTAGCCCTAAGTAGGTAACGAATAGAAGGTTTCTCTCGCACATTATGTTGCACACATGCCAAGTTGTGACCGTGACTTATTTTGTACCTGCCTTTTTTCCCAAAAGCTTTCTGAAAATTTCTCACAAGTTTTCTGACACCCACTTAAGATGAAGGTGAGCTGCTGTGGTGGTGTGGTGGTGCTTCAGGGATCCTTTTTATATAGCAATCCTTTCCAACTTTATCATTGATAATTTAGTTGAACACAACATGCCATACACCACAACTGCAGGTAGAGGCATTAAGTGAAGAGCTACTTCTGTCACTATCATAACAAGGGGTGTGTGTCACACTGTGGCCTTGCCATTTACATTAAAATGTATCTTCAGGCAAAAGAAGAATTATGGAAACTCAAATATTTCGTCATACAAAAATATGGTCTTCAAAAAATCCTCTGAAAGAAAACCAAAATCCTTCAAGGTATTATAAACTCTATGACTAATCTCAAGTTTCAACACAACTAGCCAAAATATGATCTTTCAAAAATCCTCCTATAAAAAATAGACCTGCTACCTAGGGGCCAATATCCCTCAAGCTACTATACTCTATAATAAATCTAAACACAATATCCATGCCTTGGCAGGCAAGGCCAACAAAATTCATTGACCTTAAATCATTACTCATTCCACCAGAGAACAGATTCTGTAATGGTTTACAACAGAGCATTTAAACAATGGCAAAAACTATACATGCATGCCATTTTACTATGAATCTGGTGGTGTTTTTTTTTTTTTTTCTTTCACTTCTGGCAACTGAAAAAACTCTGAAATCACTTCTTTTTGTTTTTCAAAACTTATGAGTATTTACTACACTTTCTGGGGACAAGCACAAGTAAAAAAAAAGGCTAATGGAGATGCACTAACAGAGCTTATTACTACTGGATTTGATGCTCACAGAGAGTTCTGAACTTTTTAATTGGCACCCTTGACAGCTCTCTTGAGATATATGGCCTTCATTGCCGATGATTTTACCAAAGCTCTTCAAAACATTTGTCTAGCTTTGTCAGACCTTAAGAAGAGCTTTTAAAGAATTCCAGCTGCCCCCTGAAATAGAGCACTGTTTTTTGCTGGAGAAAATAATTTTGAAAATGGGTCCAACAGCCCCTATTTGATTGAATATTCTAACTTTGAAAGTAGTGTGTAATGTACAGGGTCCCATTAATAATTTAGATGCAGATTGTCAATCCCAAGATCTGTGAAAGGGACAGCTGATTGTGGTTCTGTCATTTGTGGGCAACATAACAGATTGAAAATTTTTAAATTGTTCAAATCAACAGAAGAGAAATTACCCAACCCATGGTATGATAAACCAGATTGTAAGTACATGTCTCCATTTGAGAAGCTCAAGCTGCAGAAATAGCCTCCAGCATGTAGGATTAGAAATCTTTGCAACTTAGAGTTTAACTTTGTTTTGCAATGACAGAAGTGCATTGTTGAGCACCTATTTGCTTTGTACACCCTTGTGTGAACCCTCAAAGTTCACTCAAGTCTCTATCACAATTGTCTACCTCCTTTTGAATATCCTAAAAAGCAACAAAAGAGGAGGGGAGGGGGGATTTTCAGCTGGGTGGAATAGAATACAATTCAGAAATGCGGGGCCCCTGAGCTGTCTGACGGCGAGGGATCCCAATTTCACATGCATTCACCTTAGCTGCAAACCTTAAGGAACATAGAGACTCATTGAAGGACTTGGAGTCTGGTGAAATGTTGACAAACATCAGAGTCTTTGATTCGCCTCCAAGGCATGGCTGCAGATGTCAGCAACCACAATTAGACTAGTTGGGTCTAAAATCATTTTGCAATTTAGCTGAAGTTTTCAAGGAACCACCATCCTAAACCATCAACCTTTACTCAAAACAAGTTTGTTTCTTACTTGGAGAAGATATGTGAGCTTGGAGTTGCGGTAGGGCACATGGGGCTCCTTATTGGCAATGGCCATGATCACGTCTCCCAAACTTGACAAGCTTTTGTTGATTGCCTGCCACACTCTTCTGTTAGAGCTTTTCTAGTTGAGTCATCACAAGAATGCAGAAGAACCACAGGAGGAAGGTTCAGACCAAAAAAGAAAATTACCTACCTGGGTTTCTTTGAGACGGTCCCCAGTGGCACCACTTCTAGAAAGACGCTCACTTCCAGCTAGATCAATGAGATTCAGTACCCCATGAACCTGTTGCTCAGTACTCTGCAACATACAACTCATATCCTAGTTAGTATCCTGTGCTATTGCTGCTCTAGTGAGATCAACTTGACAGAATTCAATAATTTGACTATTCCTAGCCTTGTTCCATCATATATTAGCCAAAGATTAGTACCTCATTAACACCAGAGATCCTTAGAGTGAACACACAGTGGCTTCGTGATGATTGCTCATTCATAGCTGTCTTGCCGACAGACCTGCAGAGCAAAATAATTCCAACTTAAGGAACAACAGGATCGATGTGCCTAAGAGCCCTCTATTGAAATGCAAGTTGCAACAGAGAGGGAAGTCGTGGCTGTTCTGCACTAATCTGGCCAAATGATTTGCTTTTTTCATCTCTATTCTGGCAAGTCAGACATTCAAGCTGTCTAGGTTTAGTGCATTAACCTGCTTTGGGATGCTTGATGGAGCAGATTTGACACCTCCTTCCATTGGGTAACATCAACAAGTGTAAGGTCAGATACACTAGTGTTTCCATTCTGATCATGCTTCACCACATACTGTTTTGAGCTCTCTGTGTTCACTGGTGCTTTTGCCAACAAATCGCGGATGGTCTCATTGTAAATCTCCAGCATGGATGCCTGACACACATTTTGGATCGGGTCATTGAACCGATGCAAGTTCACTAGCCTATTGCAGTGACTGCAAGAATCATCTCAAAATAATCCAGTGTGTTTTATCCTGTGCACACTATTCCTGCAGGAGAACCATCTGTACATATCAGCACACACCTGCATTCGAAAGCTCCAGCCCTGAGCAGAGAGAGCCTGGCTTGACTGAAAAACTTGCTCCAGTGATCGAGGAATCACACCTCCCTCTCCAGGAACCTCTGGATTACCAAGCATTGTATGAGTCTTCCCAGACCCTGTTTGCCCATATGCAAACATACAGACCTGCAATAGAAATAGGAAGGCTAATTCATCAGCAGGAGAAAACATCCAACAGTAGCTAATGCTATGTGTTGATGATTCATAATCACCAAAGAGAAGGAAAAGAGACAAACCTTGTAGCCATCAAGGGCACTCTGGACAAGTTGTGAGATTTCTACAAAGACATGTTCTTGCTTCACCTCTGGTCCAAACACTTTGTCAAATGAAAAGAAGTGTCTTGGTCCACCTGAAGACAACAGGACCCAGTGGAGTCAATCAAATTCAAACAGGTCAGAAGCCATTTTATGTGCTGAAAATATGGTGCAGATTTCTCTGCTGGATTAAACCATGTTCTTCTGTTGTAACAGTGTTTCCTTTACCTGTTGTCTGAAGGAGCTCAATGCCATCACCCTGTAGCTCAGTGGAAGTTGGATATTGCACAACTGACATTGACTCTTTCTCCTCATCATTTGGCAGTAGAGGTCGCACTCTACAGAATACTCGAATATTTCCTTTCAGTTCCTGCAATCATTTCCCAAAACATTATATGAGGTCCCAGTTCCAGAGGCTCGCATAAGGCGAAGAACAAAGTGCACAAGTTTGGTACCAAGATAAATCAAGATCCAGGAACTGGAAGTAAGGAAAATATACCAGGATTGTGTTATGTAGTTTGCGACGAAGAAGCTCACCCTCCTGGACTTTTTGTTCTGCTTTCACCAGGCGCTCCTGGAGTTCAGCATATTGAGCTTGATGCTCAGCACCTTCAACTTTCTGCTGTGACAACTGGGCTCTTGCAAACTGCACACCACCCCAAAAGCAACTGCACTTTATCTCTCTGCCCTAGTCATGCATCTTCTTTCTAGAACAGAGTCAGTTATAGAGATTGCAAGAAGGCTATGTGCCAAATTGGAGGGGCTCTGATTGAAAATAACCTGCAGACTATGCTGAGCACTGTCAAGCTGCTGGCGCAGGACAGCAATATGTTCATTTGCAGATGAATAGCTCTCCTGAAATGTCCTCCACATAATGTATCAGACTCACTTTCATTAAGGTGATTGTCCACCGCAAATCATCAATAGGCATGGCAGTCAGGCAGGCAGTCACATGTGAAGAAAGCCAGGTTACTCAAGAACAGTCCTGCAGAAGAAACCAGGAAGGGAAAGTTTTGACAAACAAATACCTCCAGCACAACAGCCTTCTTGCCTAGGAGCTCTACTTCTGCCATAGACTTGCCACTCCACTCCTTGTACATCGTATTCTCTGCTGAGAGGGCTTGCACCTACACATCTCAATCATAAAACCAATTTGAATTCACTATGCTTTATTGTGACTCTTGGTCTTCTAGATTCCTACAGCATGCACGTGCAGATGAATAGCCTGAAGGAAAATAAAGCACCTGAGTTGCTCGCTGATCTCGATCATCTGAAATGCGCTGAAGCTCCACTCTCAAACGATCTGCATCATCCATCAACAATTTATTCTGCACAAGCTTTTCTTGCAAGCTTGCCTTGGCTGTGTCAAGTTGGGAAGAGAGAGCAGTTGAATGCCCGCGTATGGTGCTCAGATTCTCCATAATTGCTACCTTCTCCTTCTGAGTGCGGGAAATCACTTCAGCAGCACTACTGGCTTCACTCTGCAGTTTAGTATTGTACTGCTGTAGTGAGGTGTTGTACTCTTGCAACCTTTTGTTGACATCTTGTAATAAACCTACTTGCTGTGCTGATGTGACAAGTTCAGCCTGAAGTGTTTCAATGCTATGTTGGAGATTAGCTTGATCTTTCTCACCAGCTCGAAGTGCCTCTGCATCTTTCTCACGTGCCAGCAGAAGTGCCTGCAACAAAGGCAATCCTCAAACAGATGAATCCAAAGACCAAAAATGGAACACTCTACCACAATCTGTAGAAATTACTTAAAAGGACACCTAACTCATATCAGTGAAATACAATACCTCTTTCTGTGCCTCTGCATCTTTCAGCCGTTCTTCAAGACCAGCACATAAGGACTTCAACTCCACAAGCCCAGATTCCAGGACATCTTGCTTGCTTCTCATTTCTTCCTCTGCAAAATCAGTCATACAACAACCCATTTCCATAGCTGACTCCTTCAAAGTGGGATGCCTCAAATGGGGTGGATGGAGGAAGCTGGTTTGTTTATATCTGGTTTTCAGATCAACGAATCTTTGCCCTTGATCATTGACAATAAAATCCATTTTAAATCAATGCAAGTTTCTCTGTGATCATGATTTTTTTTTGAACAGATTTTTTTTTGTGGCATGATGCCCCTGTGCAGTATAACACAATACTTGCAGAAATGGGAAAAATGGTTTTTAGAGCGAAGTAAGACAAGACACCAGTTTCAGCCCGGCTCTGTTTCACATCCTCCAGCTGCTTCATTAGATCCTCCTTCTCACAGGTGTGTGTGGCGTCAAGCTCTTGGAATGCACGAATGCAAGCTCGGAGCTTCTTGATATAGTCCATCATCTGTTCACACTTGCCCTGGTACCCAACACCCATCCCCGAGGGATTTTCTCATTTACTATCTGTTTTCCATTTTATCAAGCGGTGTACTCCATGCTTTCTTCCTCTCTCTACACAACCCTCATTGATTCTCCTATGATTTTCTTATGATTCTCAAAACCCCAAGAAACCCTAATCAGGATCTCAGCTCAGGGCAGGGCATCCATCGAAATGCCAGCATCTACTAAAACGTACAGACATGTTGATGATTCTGGTCTGAAGTATAAATCTCTCAAGGAAAAAAAAAAAAAACAAAACGCACCTTGAAATCGAACTTTGTCTTCCCCACCATTTTCATCCCCAGTAGGGCTTCAACATCCGACGGCAATGTGGAGGCAGCATCTCCTCCTCCTGCCGCAAGAGCGTCTCCTTGCAGTAAAGCTTTCCCAGCAGGACTACTACTACTAGACTCCACCAGACGTACGTTGAGCATGGATGCAAAAGCTCGTCTCTGGTGTGTTCTCAGCTTCACACCCGTCGACGACCCTAACTCCTTGGCGGTCACTTTTCTCTTCTTCTCTACCGGCGTCGTCTCCTGCCCATTACTATTCTCTTTCTGCACATGCTGGTGTGGTTGCTGTTGCGGCGTCCCCCGTCCCCAACCGGCCTTGCGCGCACTGAGCGTTGCCATATTAGGCCTCGCCAAATCCAAACCCGAAAAGGGAACAAACAAACAAGCCCTCGATAGACAAACAAACACACACACACACAAAACTTCCCGTTCTCGGCGCTCAATGGGCCATTCACGTTCCCGTCAATTGCAATGGCAAAAACCAGTAGTGACTGACTAGAGCGGCATTAGAAAGGCCATCGCTTTGAGGCAAAAGAACGATCTTTCCAGCCAGCGAGCACGAGAAGTGGAATCCGAAACACGCAGAGGAGAAGGACGACGACGATGACGAGCGCGACGAGGAATAAGCTCGCAACAGAAACAGGCGACAAAAGGAACAGGCACCACGACCGTCCATCGATGTGCATCGTACGGTGATCGACGAATCCGGGAATTTTCAAATTTTGTGGATTATAGCCGTTGGGGAGGGTATAATGCCTACCTACCTACCTACCTGTCTGCCTGCCTTCCTACCTCCCTGCCTGCCTGCCTTCCTACCTCCCTGCCTGCCTGTGGAATTTACTTGCGTCGCAGCGCTTGGTAGGTAGGTGATGGGTGGGTCTGTAGACTAAGTTCAGTGATTTTTTTTCAAAAAAATAAAAAAAACCTTTTTTTTCAATTTTTTTAATTTTAATTTTAATTTTTGCTAATGATCATTGAATTTGCGACAAATATTTTTTCCAAAATTACGTAATAATGCAAAATTTCAGCCACCGCCCAAAAAAGGGTTGAAGAATACAAAGGATTTTGTGAAGTTAAAAAACAAGGGGCCCTAATTTGCCAATTTTCGAGTTTTTTGTATAAATATTCGTCAAATTTCTGCCACAGCTTCCACCATGTAGGCAAAAAAAAATTCTATATTCAGAAGTGGTGTATAGCCAAATTTGGCTAATTCTTCTTCTTGTGGGTTAACTGGTTAAATCACAAAAATAATTAAAATAAAATAAAATATTTATTAAAATAATTAATTAGAATTAAATTTATTTTTTTATTTTTATAAAAAAACCATGCCACCAGACCAGCCACTAGATATCAGTGATTTTATTCAGGAATTTTATGTTGTAGCCAAAAGTGGCAATCACTCACAAGAAAATTTAGTCAAATTTGGCAAAAACCCTAAATTTTTAAAAATTGAAAGCTGGTGAATTAGGGCAAAATTTGCACAAAGTCCTTTGAATATATATACAATCATGTCAAAAAAAAAAGTGTGTAAAAAATCACCAAAAATAAAAAAAAAGCACTAAACATCCATTGATATTTTTTTCAGGAAATTTTTAATGCAGAATTTTTTTGTCACAAAATTGCTACATTGAGTTGTATATCCATAAGAAGAATTTAGCCAAATCTAGTTATAAACTATATATATATATATATATGAAGCACAAAACTTGAATAAACCCTATTTATTTATTTGCTAACAATTGGAAACCAAATATAATAATATGGTATTTTTACTAATTTTTTTCGCTTCTAGTGAATGAAACTTTGAAACCCTAAAAATCACTTCTCTTTCAAAAAATTTGAGTTTTTATTTCATTTTTGGGGTGAAATTTCACCGATAAAACAAAGGCTGCCCTCTAGTGTGTGTGTGTGTGTGTGTGTGTGTTTTTTTTATGAATTTTGAGATACACTCAAAGTGGTGATTGTCCATAGGAAGATGTAATGAAAGTGGGAAAGCTTGATTTATAGCCAAATTTGGATTTAGCCAAATTTGGCTATAAATCAAATATTGCATTTGCCTTGGCAACTTTGACACCATCTATATTAATTCCAGAAAATTTGAGAACCATTTGAAAACCAGCAAGGGTTTTCTATAAAACATCACATTTTTGAGGGTTTTGAAATTAAGTGAAACTTGGAGTTCTATTATTTTGAATTTCAAAAAAAAAAAAAAAAACTGAAATTGGCGGTTCTTGTTTCTGAAATTTTCTGAATAATCAAGAAAAATGGAAAAAAGATGTTGATATTCTTTTAGTTAATGTGAAATTGATATGAAAACAATGTGTTTGAATAAAAAAATTCTATTTTTCTATTAAAATTTTAATAATATGAAAAGAATGAAAGATATGAAAATATATGTATAACGATGATTGAGATGGATTTTGTTGACATCATAAATTTTTTTTTAAAAAAAATGAAATCTAGGAAACAAATTCTTCGAAAAATGTAAGGTTTTTCATTGATGAGTGCCATGTAGTAGAAAGAATCCCATGTGCATAAGATGGACATAAATAACGATGAACTATTTGAAACCATATGAAAACATATGAAGGAAATAAAAAATGGGAGAGTAAATGGTCGGGGATATTGTTAAATTGATAAACCCCCCATCTCCTTTATCATTATTCTTAGCTCTTTCAAAGTGAAGCTTCAATTGAAGTAATTAAAAAAAACACTATCAATGTACATTCCATAAATCCAAAGCTTTTTCCTCAACCATGAGGTTCTAGTTCTTTTCTCTTGTCAAGAAGCACTTGAATGAACATGTGTGTTTGTGTGAAAAGGTGAATGGTATTTATTGATTCCATTTGACTATTAGTTGCATAGAAGCACAAATTTAACAATCAATCACCACAATGAACAATTAATAAAGATATAGTGATTAGAAATTGAAAACTAAACACTTTCCCTCGAATGGCACATAAATAAAAGTGAAAAGTATATCCAAAACCTTCATTAAAAATTGTGAAATGTAATGAAAAAGATGATAAGCAAGAACCTTTGAAATTATTGTTTAAAAAATTGCAACAAATAATAACAAGCAGAAAGATGATAATTCGAACGATGTACTACCAAAGTTCATAGGAAACAAACTTTCACAAAAATGTTAGAACAACAATCAATAATCTCTAAGCTTTCATACAAATGTTTTCACAAGTAACAAAACTTTTGTTCAAGTTTCACAACAAATGTTTGAATATTAAACAACCATAACAATTAAAAAGTGCAAATATGATATTTCAAAAGCAAATAAGGTACCTAAAACACTTTCATTGAAAGATTGTGGCAAGCATTAGCAATAATTTTAGAATGACAAGCAATAATTGTTGAACCTTTGTTCAAAAATCCTTGTAAGAACCAACAAAAATAAACTTGAGGGCAAACTAAGGAAATAGAAAAAGAAAAGAAGAAAGGGGAAGGAAAAGAAAGTAAAAAGTGTATGGGGCATAATGGTGGAAAAAAATTAACTCTTAAGGTCGGAAGAAAGAAAATTTCAATGGTGATGCTGAAAGTTCAAAGGGAAGAACATGACCTCAAACCCTACACCCAAATTGAACTCTAGGGTTGGAAGAAAAATAAAATTCAAAGGTGATGTTGAAAGTTCAAAGGGAAGACAATGATCTCAAACCCTAAACCTAAATTGAATTCTAGGG
>Ga0209208_10008303_pt1 | contig 13853 bp, 10 predicted proteins | sample S1TSphfallax_3_FD_187694 | JGI IMG/M metagenome (GOLD analysis project Ga0209208, IMG submission 187694) | Host-associated microbial communities from peat moss isolated from Minnesota, USA - S1T2_Fd - Sphagnum fallax MG (SPAdes) (version 2) | ecosystem: Host-associated > Plants > Peat moss >...
ATGGAAATCGCGTCCACCTGTTCATCGGCCACAATCTCGGGCCACGTGGAATATTTGCTCACCCGCGAGAAATCAAACTGCCGCTTCTCCAGCTTCAAATTTCCGCCGGTAGCCGAAAAATCTCCCTCGCGCGTCTTGGGGTCGCGGCTCACCACCGCCGCCAGTTCCGCCTCCGGATAAGCGCTCAGCGCCGCCACATGGGCCGCGCCCATAAAACCTAACCCGATGATTCCAACTTTCACTCCGTTATTGTAAGCGGGGCTCCTTTTACAGGCTGAAAATCAAAGAACGTCACCTCGTCCTGCTCCTTGTGGTTGAACAGGTGCAGCACCTTGGCGTCAGCCTGAGAGCTGAAATGCGTCACTTGCCAAATGCCATCCGCCACCGGCTTCTTTTCAATTTCAAACTCCGTGCCCGGTTCCACCAAAGCCAAAAAGCCGTCAATCGACACCGGGTGAATCACCTTCGCCACCACCTTCACCCACTCATACGTCTTCTTGTCAATCCACAGTTCGCCCTCCATTCCCGGCAGCACCTGCGCCTGCATGGTGGGCGGCTGGTAGCCCTTGCGCGGAGTGGCTTTTAGCACCCACACATCAAAGCCGTCCAGCTTGTCCTCGCGCTCCAGCGCGAAATCGAACGCTTTCGAAAGCTGCGAAATCATCAGGTTATTGCGCTGCTGGCCGCGCTGGTATTTCGCAATCCGGGCCGCCCGCGCCGATTGGCTTTGCCCCTTCCTCAGCTTCACCGCCGCCGCCTGTTTGCGCGCCTCCGCCGCCGCCTGCTGCGCGCTCAGCGGCTCTCCATTCACCGCCAGCAACCTCTGGTAAGGCGAGCCGTCAATCATCGTCACCTCCGACGTTCGCGTCCCGTTTGCCGTTTTTTCCGTCTGCTTGTAGTTGAACTCCGAGGCAGCCTGAAAATCCTTGTTGTTCGTCGCAGCCGACTTCTCGACAATCAAAGCAACATCATCCCGCCCAAACAGCGCCGCCACCGAGACGGCAAATAAAACCAGAGTGCGCACACTCCTTAGACGCGATTCTCGTTGTTATTCGACATCAGAAAATGAATCGATGGAGTGACAATCAAGCTTAATCCCAGTGAGGCTACGATGCCCCCAATCACCGCAATCGCCAGCGGCTGCAGCATCTGCGACCCCTCGCCAATGGCCAGCGAAAGCGGAATCATCCCGGCAATCGTCGCCAGCGCCGTCATCAAACTCGGCCGCAGCCGCCGCGCCCCCGCCTCCACCACCGCCTGCCGCGCGCTCATGCCCTCCAAACGAAATTTCTGGTTCGCGTCCAGAAGCAAAATGCCATTTTTCGCCACAATCCCAATCACCATAATCAGCCCCATGAACGACGAAATATTGAACGTGGTCCCCGTCGCCAGCAGCGCCACAAACACGCCCGAAGTCGATAGCAGCGCCGACGCCAGAATCGCGATGGGCGAAGTGAAATCGCCAAACTCCACCAGCAGCACAATAAACACCAGCACCACAGCCGCCAAAAGCACAAACAGCAAATCCCGAAAAGATTTCTGCTGCTCCTGAAACAGCCCGCCATACACAATTCGCACGGCCGCAGGCACATGCAGCGAATCCACCTTCGCCCTCACCAGCTTCATCCCCGTGCCCAGGCTCATGTCTTCAAACCGTCCCGTAATGGTCACGTCGCGCTGCAAATTTTCGCGCCTGATCTCAATCTGCCCCGGGTTATTTTCCATCGCCGCCAGCGTGCCCAGCGTGGCAATGCGTCCGCTGCCGCTCACCAGCAATGTGTTGCGAATGGTGTCTAGCGAAAAGCGCGCGCTTTCCGGAAATCTCACCCGCAAAGTGTAAGCGCGCCCGTTTTGAATCACCGGCACCGTCGCCGGCTCGCCCCCAATCAGCGCGCTGGCGTCCAGTTCCGCCTCTTGCGGCGTGAAACCCGCGCGCGCCGCCACTCCCTGGTCAACGGAAAAAGTAATCGCCGGCCCGCTAATGGTGTCCTCAATTCCGTTCTTCACATCCTTCACGGACGAAATCGTCTTAATGGCATCGGCCACTTTCGGCGCCCATTCCTGCAGCAAATCCGTGTTCTCGGAAAAAAGCTTGATCTGAATCGGGTCCGGCGCGCCCGTCAAATCGCCAATCTGGTCCTGCAGAATTTGCGGAAAATCGGTGTCCAAATTCGGAAAGCGTTTGTTCACCTGGTCGCGAACATCGGCAATGATCTCATCCTCGCTGCGTTTGCGGTCGCTCTTCAGCTTCACGGAAAAATCACCGCGGTTGGCCTCCGTCACCGTGGCAAAACCAAGCTGCAGCCCGGTTCTTCTGGACGTGCTTTCCACTTCCGGAACTTTTCGCAAGATCTGCTCAACACCAGCCAGAATCTCGTTCGTGTCCTTCAGCGAAGCGCCCGCCGGTGTCAGATAATCCAGAATGAATCCGCCCTCGTCCATCGCTGGCAAAAGGTCGCTCCCCAACTGGCTGTAGCAAAGCCACGAAACGCCAATCAGCAAGATGCAGAGCGCGCCCAGAATCGCCGGATGCGCCAGCGAAAATTGAATGCTTCTCTGATAAATCCCCGCAAAAGAGCTTTGCTTTTCCTCATGCCGGACCGCGCGCCTCAGCAGCAGCGAACTCAGCGCCGGCGTCCACGTCAAGGCCAGCGCCAGCGAAGTCATAAGCGCCGCGCCCACCGTCACCGCCAGCGCGCGAAAAAAGACTCCCGTCACGCCTGAAATCGCCATCAGCGGAATGAACACCACAATCGGAGTCACCGTCGAACCCACCAGCGGCACGCGTATCTCGGCCAGCGCCTCGCTGATCGTTCCGCCGCGCCCCCGCTGCACCACAATGTTTTCGACAACCACAATCGCGTCGTCGATAATCAGCCCAACCGCCGCCGCCAATCCGCCCAGCGTCATCAAATTAAAGCTCTCGCCCATCAAGCGCAGCGCGATAAACGTCACCGCAATCGTCGCCGGAATCACCAGCCCCGCCACCAGCGAACTGCCCCAATCGCGCAAAAACAAAACCAGAATCGCCGCCGCCAGCGCCAGCCCAATCACAATGGCATCGCGCACGCTGGCAATGGACGCCTTCACCAGATCCGACTGGTCATAAAACGCCTCCATCTTCGTTCCCGCCGGCAGTTCCTTCCGCAGTTCGTCAATTGTCGAATGCACTTCATTCGCCACCGCCACCGTGTTGCTGTCCGGCTGCCGGAAAATATTCAGCAGCACCGCCGGCTTCCCGTTCGCCGTCACAATCGTGTAAACCGGCTTCACGGACCGCTTCACCGCCGCCACATCCGCAATCCGAACCGGCTGCCCTGACGCAGTCGTGCGCGCCACAATCTGGCCCACCTCCTGCGCCGTCTTCGCCTGCCCGCTCACCAGCGCCAGAACCAGTTGATGGTTCTTCTCAATCAATCCAGGCGAATCAATTAAATTGCTCTTCGCCACCGCGTCCAGCAGCATCGGCACCGACACCTGCGCCTCCACCAGCTTCTCCGCATCCGGCTCAATCGCGAATTCCGGCTCCTCGCCGCCCTGCACCACCACCGTGGAAACGCCCGCCACATGGTTCAGGCGCGGCTTCAGCGTGTAAGTGGCCATCTCCCACAGCTTCGTTTGCGGAACCGTCGTGGACGTCAGGCTGTAGCCCAGAATCGGAAACGCCGCGAACGTCATGCGGTTCGCCGTCACAATCGCCGTCGAAGGCAGCATGTTCTGCGCGCGCGCCAGCGCCGCATTCACGCTTTGCAAAGTCTGGAACATGTCCACATTCCATTGGAAAAACACGTCCACTTCCGCTGACCCGCGGCTGGTGATCGACGTCACATGATCCAGCCCCGGCACCGTGTTGACAGCCTCTTCAATCGGCCGCGTCACCATCACCTGCATCTGGTCAATCGGCATCACGCCGTTGTCCACGCCAATCACGATGCGAGGAAAATTCGTCGCCGGAAAAACCGAGATCGGGATCGAGAACGCCACATAAACCCCGTAAATCAGCAGCGCGCTGATAATGAAAATCAGCGCCTTCACATGCCGCGCGGTCCAGTGCATCTTACTTCCCAATCTCAATCTTGGCTTTGTCATCCAAACCCAAGCCGCCGCGCACAATCACCTTCTCGCCCGCCTTCACGCCGCTCAAAATCTGCACGTTGTCGCCATCGCGAATGCCCGTCTCCACTTTCCGCTCCTGCGCCGTGCCGTCGGCCGCAGCCACCATCACCTTTTCGCCGCCCTCATCGGAAGCCAGCAGCGCGCTCACCGGAACCATCACCGCATCGTCCACATGCCCGGCGCGAATGCTCACCGTCACCGTCGAACCCAGCTTCAACGCTTCGTCCCGGTTCGCCGCCTCCACCCAAACCTGCACCGTGGTCGTGTTCGCATCCACCGCCGGACTCACCACCGTCACCTTGCCCGCAACCTCGCCGCCTGCGCCTTTGATCACCGCGCTCTGCCCGCGCCGCAGCATCGCCGCTTCATTCACCGGCACATTCGCCCGCGCCACCACGCGCGAAATATCCACAATCGAAAACAGCGCCGCGCCGCTCCCCGCCACGTCTCCCACGTGTACGCCCCGGTCCGCAACCACGCCCGAAATCGGGCTTCTCACTTCGCCATACGAACTCTGCGCCGCGCTGCTTTCGTAATGCGCCTTGGCTGCGTTCGCCTGCGCCTCAGAGCTTTTCAACTGCGCCGTCTGCCCCGCATTCTCCAGCGAAGCCAGATGCTCTTTCGCGACATCGAACTGGCTCTGCGCCTGCGCCATCTGCACTTTGGCATCATCCACCAGCTTTTGCGCCAGCGCCCCTTCCTTAAAAAGCGCCGCCCGATTCTGGTACAACGTCCGCGCCGCCTCCAGCCCCTCCCGCGCCGAAGCCAAATCACTCCGCGCTTTTGTCAAATCATCCGGCAGCGTGGCCGCGCGCACATTTTCCAAATTCGCCTGCGCCTGGCTGTACAGCTCGCGGCTCTCCAGCGCATTGGCCCGCAAATCGCCGTCTTCCAAAACCGCCAGCAACTGCCCCTGCCTCACATGGTCGCCGCGCTGCGCCAGAAACCTCTTCACCGGAGCGCTGATTTTCGGAACAATCGTCGCTTCGTTCACCGGATAAAGAACCGCCTGCGCGCTGACAACATCCTGCATGGTGCCGCGCGTCACCGTCGCCACTTCCACCGGCGTGGCCGCCTCCTCCGCCGCCTCCTTCGGCTGCCGCGCGCATCCCGCCAGCACCAAAAACAAGCAAACCCAAATCTTCATGCCCTAAAAATTCCCCGTCAGCTCTTGAATCGCCGCATACGCCACGCGACAGCGCAGCAACCCGTCAGCCTGCGCGTTGCGCGCCGCAATCGCCGCCCCTTGCGCATCCACCACTTCCAGCGTCGTCGCCTCGCCCGCCTTGTATCGCAGCAGCGTCAGCCGCAAACTCTCTTCCGCCAAATCCACTGATTCTTTCAGCGAACCCACCTGCGCCCAAGCCGTCTGCGCCTCTTGATACGCATTCAAAACCGCCGCGTCGGTCTGCTTCCGCGCCATCCCCAAATCCAGTTCCGCCTGCTTCTCCCGCAGCTCCGCCTGCTTCACTTTGCTGTGAATCGCGCCCCAATTCCATACCGGAATCGTCAGCGTCGCCTGCGCCGCATAGCCCAAATTCTGCCGGTTCGAAATCAGATAATCCGGCAGCGTGCTCCGTCCGCTCTCCGGCGCAGCCCCGCCGCTGGTCGCCGCAAACTGGTTGGCATCAATGCCATAGAAAAAGTCGAGTCCCAGCGATGGCAAGTACCCCTGCCGAGCCACATTCACGCCCAATCGCGCCTCATCCTTCAGCGCCCGCGCCGCCAGCAAATCGGCGTTGTTCTGTTTCGCCTTGCCAGTCGCTTCTTCAAAAGAACCCAGCGCCGGAAGCTCCGCCAGGTCGTCCACAATCTGGTAATTCTGCTGCAGCGTCGGAAAAATCAAAACCGCCAGCGCCGTCTTCGCTTTGTCCGCCGCCAGTTGCGCGTCTTGCCATTCCCGCTCACGCTGCCTGGCTTGCAGCATCGCCTTAATCACGTCCGCATGCGCCGCCTCGCCGCCCTTTTCCAGCTTCTGCGTCAAATCCAAAAACTCGCCTGCCTCTTGGCGGCTCTGCGCCGCCGCCGCCAGCTTCCGCTGCGCATCGGCAAGCGAATAATAATCCTGGATCACCGTCACATTCAGCCCGCGCGCCGCCACATCCGCCTTCGCCCGCGCCACCGCTTCCGCCGCCCGCGCCAAGCGAATCTCGCCGCGCCGCACAAACGCCAGCGCCTCCTCATGCACAATGGCCTGTTCGTTGTACACATGCACGCCATCATTCGCCACAAACACGCCCGACGCCGTGCCATTTGCTTCCGTGTAAATAAACTGGTTCAGCGCATTCACGCTGGGCAGTGCCGCCGCCATCGCCTGCCTGCTATCCTCGCGCGCCAGTTGCACGCTGATATTTGCCGCTTGAATCTGCGTCCCATACTGCCGCGCCCGCTCCAAAGCCTGCTTCAAATCAACGCTGATTTCCTGGCCCCAGGCCGCTCGCGCCATCAGCACGAGTACAATAAGCGAAGCCTTCATAAAACGTTCTAAGCTTAGAAAATCTGCAAGCGAATTTAGGAGCAAATGTTGAAATTTCTGGCCGGTTTTGTCGTCGCACTTTTGCTGATAGCGGGCTCTGTCTACTGTTATTTCAAGTACGGCTTCGCGCCCGTGGCCACCGCCTCCAAGCCCTGGCCTTTCGAAATGCAGTTGGCGCACATGGCGCTCAACGCCCGCATCGACAAGGAATCTCCCAAAACCCCGCCCTTCCAGCCCGCCGAAGCCGACATGCAGGAAGGCGCGCATCTCTATCGAACCCACTGCGCCGTCTGCCACGGCCTGCCGAATCAGCCCAAAACCGCCATCGCCATCGGCGAGTATCCCGAACCGCCGCAACTGTTCGTAGGCAAGGGCGTCACCGACGATCCGCCCGGCGAAACGTATTGGAAAGTGGCCAACGGCATCCGCCTCACCGGCATGCCCAGCTATTCCAAATCGCTTTCAGCAAAACAGATGTGGGAACTCAGCTTTCTCATGGCCGGCGCCGACAAACTGCCCGCCTCCGTGAGCCAGATTCTCCAGAAGCCTGCGGGCGACTACTAAGCCCGCGTTGTAAACCAAATGAAATGCATTCACACAGGCGATATACTCAGCTAATAATCTTGCAGCCGGGCTCTTCCATGTCGACCAGTTTCCCGGTCAGAGACCTACTGACCCATGGCAACGCCTTCACCCATCACGGAGCGAATTATTCCAGCTCCCTTTGCTGATTACGAACTCGGTGCCGCTTACGACGAGATGTTCCGGTCTCCCAACCGGCCCCGCTCCCATTACCGCGCGCTCTTCACCAAGCTCCAAAGCCTCCCCGCCGACGAACTCAGGCGCAGCAAGCAGGAAGCCGACCTCTCCTTCTTCAACCAGGGCATCACCTTCACCGTCTACGGCCGCAAAGAAGGCACGGAGCGCATCTTCCCGCACGACCTTCTCCCCCGCATCATTCCCTGCGCCGAATGGGAAACCATTGAGCGCGGCCTCACCCAGCGCATCACCGCCCTCAACTTGTTCCTGAAGGACATTTATAACGACCGCAAAATCCTGAAAGACGGCGTCATCCCGGGCGAAACCATCTACACCTGCAAACACTATCGCCGCCAGATGCGCGGCGTCAAAGTGCCGCGCGATGTCTATGTCACCGTCTGCGGCTCCGACCTCATCCGCCTGCCCGACGGCAACTTCGTCGTCCTCGAAGACAACCTGCGCGTTCCCAGCGGCGTCTCTTACATGCTCACCAGCCGCAAGGTGATGAAACAAACCTTCCCTGTTTTGTTTCGCAAGTATGGCGTCAAGCCCATTGAGCATTACAGCCAGGCCCTGCTCTCCACCCTCCGCTCCCTCGCCCCGCCCGGACTCTCCAACCTCACCATCGTGCTGCTCACGCCCGGTGTCTACAATTCCGCTTACTTCGAGCACGCTTATCTCGCCCGCCAAATGGGCATCGAACTCGTCGAAGGCCGCGACCTCGTCGTTCACGACAACTTTGTCTACATGCGCACCACCGCCGGCCTGAAGCGCGTCGACGTCATTTACCGCCGCGTCGATGACGATTTTCTGGACGCCCTCACCTTCCGGCCCGATTCCTCGCTCGGCGCGGCCGGCCTCTTCAACGCCTATCGCGCCGGCAACGTCGTCCTCGCCAACGCCCTCGGCACCGGCGTCGCCGACGACAAAGCCATCTACGCCTACGTCCCCAAAATCATCAAATATTATCTCGGCGAAGATCCCATCCTCAACAACGTCCAAACCTTCCTGATGACCGACGACAAAGAACGCGACCATGTCTGTTCCAACCTCGACAAATACGTCGTCAAAGCCGTCGGCGAATCCGGCGGCTACGGCATGCTCATTGGCCCGCACAGCACCGAAGCCCAGCGCAGCGATTTTCGCGACCGCATCCTGCACGACCCGCGCAACTACATCGCCCAGCCCACCATCTCGCTTTCCACCGCGCCCTGCTTCGTCGAAGACGGCAAAATTGAGCCGCGCCACGTCGACCTCCGCCCTTACGTTCTCTTCGGAGAAAAAGTCACCATCGTCCCCGGCGGCCTCACCCGCGTCGCCCTGCAAAAAGGCTCGCTGGTCGTCAACTCATCCCAGGGCGGCGGCTCCAAAGACACCTGGGTATTGCAAAGTTAGGAGAGACCAAGAATGCTATCCCGAGTTGCCGACAGCCTTTACTGGATGGCCCGCTATTTCGAGCGCGCCGACCATTGCGCCCGCGTTCTCGAAGCCAACCACAACCTGATGCTGAACCCGTCCAAGACCGCCATTGAAGAGCGCTGGCATCGCATCACCGAAAACCTCGGCCTTGGCCCGGAATCGCACGCTCTGGAGCCCCAAGCCGCCATGCTGGAACTGATGACCGATCCCTCCAACCGCTCCTCCATCGTCTCCTGCATCACCGGCGCGCGCGAAAACGCCAGCCAGGTGCGCGAACAAATCAGCTCGGAAATGTGGGAGCGCCTCAACCAGCTCTATCACGAAATCACGCAAATGGCCGTGCAGTTCCGCCGCTCCCGCGATTTCGACACCAAGCCCATCTTCACCACCATGCGTGAAGGCGCCTACAAGTTCTACGGCGTCACCGCCGCCACCATCAGCCACGGCGAAGTCTGGTACTTCATCCAGCTCGGAAAATACATGGAGCGCGCCTGCGCCCTGCCGTCTTTCCTCGACGCCATCTTCTCCAACTCCAGCGCCCTCGACGATCTCGATTGGGTCGGCGTCCTCTCCAGTTGCTCCGCGTTTGAAGCCTATTGCAAGGTCTACACCGCCGACATGCGGCCCGACCATGTGGCCGAATTCCTGCTGCTGAATTCCGAGTTTCCCCAAACCGTCCGCTATTCCGTCGACCAGATGCAAAACGCCCTGCGCCACATCTCTCGCCCCTCCAGCGAAACAAACTATCACCGCGTGGAGCGCATCGCCGGAAGGCTCTGCTCCTCTCTCGCCTACGCGCAGATTGAAGACCTCATCACGCGCGATTTCCCCAAAACCCTGGCCGGCATCGTGGAGCAATGCGAAAAGCTCCACACCGCCATGCACGAAACTTACATCGATTACCCGGTCCAAACCGCTTTTGAGGCGTAATGGTTTATTCAATCCGTCATTTCAACCGATACCGCTACACCAAGCCCGTGTCCCAAAGCACTCTCGAAGTGCGCATGCACCCGCGCAGCGAATACACCCAGCGCTGCTTCACCTTTGAGCTGAACGTCAGCCCCAAGGCCCGCCTGTTCTCCTACATGGACCACGTCGGCAACACCATCTACCACTTCGACATGCCGCTGCCCCACACCGAACTCGTCATCGTGGCCGACGCCCTGGTGGATGTGGAGCAGCCTTATGACCTGCCCGACAAGCTGGGCGAAAGCGCCTGGAAAGACCTCGACGACCTCGTCTCCACCGACGACTATTGGGACATGCTCATGCCCAGCCACTTCGCCCGCCCCTGCCCGGAGCTGGAAGAGCTGGCCGTCAAATTGGGAGTGAACGCGCGCAACGGCCGCGATCCGCTCACCCTCATCCGCGACCTGAACCAGAATCTCTTTGACGAATTCGAGTACGCCAAGGAAAGCACCTCCGTCGATTCGCCCATTGAAGACGCCCTGAAATCCCGCCGCGGCGTCTGCCAGGACTTCGCGCATATCATGATCACCATGCTGCGCAACCTCCGCATCCCCGCCCGCTACGTCAGCGGCTACCTCTATCGCGGCGCGGAGCACAAAGACCGCTCAGCCGAAGGCGCAACCCACGCCTGGGTGGAGGCGCTCATTCCCACCATCGGCTGGGTCGGCTTCGATCCAGCCAATAACCTGATCGCCGAAACCCGCCACATCCGAACCGCCATCGGCCGCGACTACGCCGACGTCCCGCCGACAAAAGGAACGCTCCTCGGCTCCAGCTCGGCCGCGTCTGAACTCAAGGTGCGCGTGAAAGTCACCCTCGCCGACAAGCTCCTGCCCCCCGAACCCGGCTACCCCGCCGACGAACGCCTCGTCACCCAAGGCAAAGGCGACGACTCCTTCGTGCGCGCCAGCATCATTCAGCAGCAGCAACAGCAATAGAAATCGGCTCACTGCAACACCACCACCGACCGCCGAACCGGCGACCACACCGCAATCAATCTGGCTGCAATTTCTTGCCGCGGCACGGGGCTCCGCATGCGGCTGTATGGCCTGCCGTACACAACAAAAAACCCGCCATCAACCTCCACGCGCCCATCCCCATCCAAGCCGACCACCCTCGCGGCAGTAAGCCATCCGTAGTTGTTGACCTCTACCAGCTCGCCTCGGTAGACCCGGGATTCAGGCGACGAAATGACCCCAATCAGCCAGTCCCCAGCCCGAATTTCCGGCGACATCGAATCATTGTCCATCTCGGTTTTATACAGGCCAAAAATCGTGCCAAACGAAGCAGCCGTGCAGGCCCCCGCCAGCAGGAAAATCAGCACCACGCGCCCCAGCGCCCCAGTCCTTTTTGCCGCCACGCCCCGCCAGCTTCCCAAAATCAGCAAAGGAGCCAGCGCAAAGACAAGCGCGCCCCAATCCAGGCCATAAGGCGAAAGAGCCAGCGTTCCCAAGGCTGCCGCAAAGTAAGCAAACACAGCCAGCACGCCAGCCTTCGGATCTCGCTTGATCAGCCACCCGGCATACCCAAAAAAGCCGAGCAACAGCAAGCCGGAAAGGCTTCTGTTCATCAGCCAATAGGCAAGAAACCCAATCACTCCATACGCAAAGCAAACCCGCGAAGACCCATCCAGAACCAACTCTCTGTCCGGCGTCCAAATCAGCTCCAGCAAGCCATGCCGGTGCATGCGTGGAAGACGAAACCTCGGTCCCGCCGCCAGCACCTCATCGGAGTAAACCGGCGTCATCGGCGAACTGGAAGGCCGAGCCGAAAGAGCATTCCCCACGTCCGGCGTCGTCGCTCGAAGCCTCGCCACATGCACCACCAGGCGATTCACCAAATCAATCGTTTCAGTCCTCATCTCCAGTTCGAGCACCTGCAATCGCCCGCACAAGTAGCGGTAAGACCAAAACGCGACCAAAGCCACCGCCAGCCCCAAAATGCCCGGCGTCATCGCCTGCGAGAGCCGATCCGTTATATCAGCAATGCCAGACCACATAGATCCGCCGATACTCCTGAACGAATTCATAATTCCCACAACCATCCCCAGCAAACCAAAAAACGCCGCCGTCGAAGAAATCAAAGCAAGGCTCCCCACCCCGCGCTTCATCCGCTCCCGAACCTCGCACGCCTCCATCCGAGCCGCAATCTCGGCGCACTGAATCGCGTAAGGAAGATAGTAACTGGACATACCCTTTACCTCAAAACCACCACGGACCGCCGCTCCGGCGACCAAGCCAATATCAACCGCCCGCCCAAATCTTTGCGCGGAACCGTGCCATCATTGCGGCTGTCGGCCAGCTCACTGCGATTGTCGTTCAGCACAAAATACCGCCCTTCCGGAACAAGAAACGCCTTCTCCCCCTGCTTGTCACGCGGCATCTCGCGAGCCCACAGCCTCCTCGCATCCGCATCCAAATTGGACGGCACCGGAAAATCAGCGAACGCATTCGTCGTCGGATTCGCGTACGGCTCGCGAACCGCCGCGCCATTCCGAAACAAAGTTCCCCCTTCAATCCTCACGCGGTCTCCAGGCAATCCAATCACGCGCACCGCGCAGCCCACTGTCAGCAATTCCCCACGAAAGATGGGCGACTTCGGCGGCGAAATCCACGCAAGCACCCGGTCCCCTTCCCGTATCGTCGGGTACATCCAAATTTCATCGATCGGACCGTACAGCCAGAAAATCAATCCGACGCAAGCCACGGCGCACGCCCCAACCCACAATCCCGCCAGCACCAAACCCCGCGCCACCCGCACCCATTTCTTCGCCGCCGAGGCAAGCCCCGCGCCGGCCTTAATACTTCCAATCAGCAGCACCGGCGCTAAACAATAAATCGCCTCGGAAACGCCCAGCGCAAACGGAGAAAGAAAGCACAGCAACAACACCACCGCAAAGTACCCAAAAACAGCCACCGCGCTCGCCACCGGCTGCCGCCTCATCAGCCATCCCGCATACGCAAAGAAACCGAACACAACCCAGCCGCTCACCACCCTGTGCAGATCCCAATACACCAGAAACCCAGCTACCCCATACGCGAAACAAACCCATGCCGACGCGCGCAAAACCGAATCCCGGTCGCCGTCTGACACCAGCCGCGGCCAAATCAATTCCAGCAAAGCATGCCGATAAATCCGCGGACTGCCAAACCGCGGCGCGTTTTGCGCCCCCAACCCCGCCCTGTAAACCAACAGATAATGGGCCAAATCATCTGCCGCCGCCTTCATTTCCAAATCGAATCTCCGCAACTGGCCGCTCAGATAACGGTGAAACCAGAACGCGACCAGCGCAACCGACAGGCCCAAAAAGCCAGGCGTCATCGCCTCCGAAACCCGGCGCGCAATATCGGCCATAATTCCCGACCTTGGTCCATTGATGCTACGAAACGCATTCAATATCCCAACCGCCGTCCCCAAAAACCCAAACAACGCCGCCGTCGCCGAAATCGACGCCAGACTCGTCACCCCGCGCTTCATCCGCTCCTGAACATTCGCAGCCTCAACCCGGGCCGCCCGTTCGGCGCACTGAATCGCGTAAGGAAGGCAAAAACTGGACATAGACCTATCTGAGTTCAGACTCCATCTCTCACCCGCTTGTTCCCGCAGTCCCCTCAGCCATTCACAAATCTAAAAAAATATTTCGCGCCCGCAACCCTATTCTTTTCAGCCATATCCATCGTCTTCGCCAAATCTTTGTGTTCGGAATCGCCCCTTCGTCTGCTACGTTCTAACCGGGCTCGCGCAAGGTCAACCAACCTTCTCGCGAGCCTTTTGCATTTCAAAAACAGGAGCCAATCATGTCCAAAAGATCCGAACGCCGCGAAGCCGAACGCCTCGCCCGCAAACTCGCCTACCAAACCCAGCGCCAGCACCAAACTCAGCCCCAGCCGCCCGTCGAGGCCGCCCCGCCCCAACCGGAACCCGCCCCAGTCTCCGAAGCCCAACTCGCCGCCAACCGAGCCAACGCCCAAAAATCCACCGGCCCATCCACTCCCGCCGGCAAAGCCAAATCCGCCCAGAACGCCCTCAAGCACGGCCTCACCGGCCAAACCGTCCTCCTCCCGCACGAAGACCCCGCCCTTTATAAGAGCGAACTCCAAGACCTCATCGACAC
>Ga0209208_10008305_pt1 | contig 13851 bp, 10 predicted proteins | sample S1TSphfallax_3_FD_187694 | JGI IMG/M metagenome (GOLD analysis project Ga0209208, IMG submission 187694) | Host-associated microbial communities from peat moss isolated from Minnesota, USA - S1T2_Fd - Sphagnum fallax MG (SPAdes) (version 2) | ecosystem: Host-associated > Plants > Peat moss >...
GACTGCAATGTGCACTACTGGACTCACTAGCCACATTCTTAACTAAAACAGCGAGGTATCCATTGTACAATTGGTAATGCTTTTTGTAATATGGAAGGGGCTCAATACAGCCCCCTTCCACATAGAAATGTGTTGAGCCTACCCAGTAGTCATTTTGCCAAATTGTAATGGGTTGTGCCAAGGCCCATTCCAGAGTGTAACTGGTGTTCCGCCTGTTGAGTAACATAACTACAGTGCTCCCCATCTTCCGTTCATATTAGAAATGGAAATTGCAGAAGCAAAAGTGGAGCCGCCAGATGACAAAACCTGTCCCACTATGACAAAACCTAAACTAGTACCTGAATAAGATACCAAAACCAGTTATGGACTAGGTAACCTGCAAGACGACAGCCATGGTGAACCAGCACCCACGACTGCACCATGAAGGATGAATGGTAAGTGGTCAGGAAACAGTTTTCTGTCAGGTTCCAGTTCCCTAGCTAACCATGTTGGTTAGCCGAGTCGCCTTTTTTTTTCTACCTACCTACTAACAACCCACAAGCATATTGTTAGTAGGTAGTAAAAACAGGCCTCATCTGTGTATAAACCAATTACTTACCTAGTAATTACCTATTTTCCTACATATCTACCTACATATGAGATGTATTGCGTACAAAATTGGTTACCAAGGTGAAACCAAATATATACTCAGTTGAGGTTGATCTACAACTGAGTAATAACAAGCATCCAATCGATGGATGGTGTGCTGGCGGGTGCTGGTTCACTATGGCCCAAGAGGACATAGGTAACTGCATATAATTGAGCTGTGGGAGCAGCAAGATTATGTGTGCTAACCACCTTGAACTGGTAATTGGACATAGCCAGTTTTCAAAAGTCCTTTTTGCAAGTGAGTCCTACCTTGCAACTAGGCGTTATACATAATCGTTATGTGAATTAGCCAGTGGTGTGCAAGTGACATCTGTAAAAAAAGAATTGTGGATTATAACTAGTGATTAGTGAACCATTGCAGTGTTGCCATGTCATTTGAAAATTGGTTATGGATTGGTTAACTTGCAAGAGGACACCCTAGGTTATTGCACATAATCAAGTCATCGGAGTTGTGAGATTATGTGTTATAACTTGTGGCTTTGAACTAGTTATGTAACTTGATATAAATAATTTGTTACTTATGTGATTATTTAGGGGTTAATTTTTATATTTTATTGAATGTTAGGATTTTATAAATTAATAATGATTTGGTGAGTCATCATCAATTAATCATAGTTTCAATTATAGTGCATAATTCAAACATAATAATTCATAATGAAAATATTTGTTCACATTAATGTGTATGACTCAAACATTCATTATGAAAATTTTTGTTCACATTCATGTGCATGATTCAAACGTGATAATTCATCATGAAAGCTTTTGTTCACATTCATGTGCATGATTCAAACGTGATAATTCATCATGAAAGTTTTTGTTCACACTAATGTGTATGATTCAAACATGATAATTCATTATGAAAATCTTTGCTTACATTAATGTGTACGACTCAAACATAATAATTCATTATGAAAGTTTTTGCCCACATAAATGTGCATACTTCAATGATGATGATTCATTAGAAAAAAAAATTTGCACAAATTAATGTGCATAACTTAAATATGATGATTTAGAAAGAAAGTTTTTTCACAAATTAACATGCATAATTCAAATATAACGATTAATAAGAAAGTTTTTTGCACAAATTAATTTGCATAACTCATATGTAATTATTTACAAGGAATTTTTTTTGCATAAATTAATGTGCATGACTCAAATATGATGATTTACAAGGAAATTTTTTTTGCATAAATTAATATTCATGATTGAAGTATGATGATTTATAAGAAATTTTTTTACATAAATTAATATGCATGGTTCAAATATAATGATTGATAATGAATTTTTTTGCACAAATTAATGTGCATGTTGATTTATGCAAGATTGATACAATATTGAGATGTAAATTTAATTTTTATTTTTTTTTGTTAATGTATAAATTGATGTTTAGGACTTTTGGAAACACCTTCATTTTATGATAACTTGTATAAATGAAAAGTTTTATGTAATTGTGAAAGGTATTGAAAGTTTAATCTTCAAGGGTTTTGGCATAGTTTTTTAATGTGGATTCATAGCAAGAAAATGGTCTACCATAATAATTATACATTAAATAATAAAAAATTACATTTATGCAAACAAAAAACATAAATTTTTATAATTATATAATAAAAATGTATACTTTCAATCTTATTCCCATTTGTGGTTTATAGTTACCACACAACTTATTTTTTGAAACTCCTTTTGCATGTGAATCTTGCTTTAAGATTGGGTGTTGTACACTAAAATACAAATCAACTAATTGCATGCAAACAACATCTATGTAAGAAAAATTATGAATTATAACTCAAGACTAGTTAGCCACTACAATGATGCCACAACTCAAAAGCTATTAATGTTTAGGGTAAAATCCTAAAGTAGGGGCATTCTCAAAATAAGGGGCCTTAATACCCACCACAACAATACAACTAATTTCTTCACATTAATTATTAGCACCCAAAAATTTATTGCATAGCCATAAATGAACTAATTAATTTGGATTTTACACATTGAAAGTACACCAAGTAAAATTACTTGTCCACATCCCTCAAACCCCAGGCTAAGATTGAAATGGCAAGCCATCACACCAACCCACACAAACTTCAAAAAAGAAATATATATATATATATATATATTTATATCCATGAATATTACCACCTTGACTAACATTTCATGGACATGAAAACACATAAGATTTTTATTTATTTTTTATCCATGTTGGTGCGGAGGGAAAAGGAGAGATGTAGTTATTAAAAAAGGAGGGAAATAATTATTCAAAAAGTTAGTAAGAAATTTAGAGATAATTATTAAGGAAAAAATGAAAAATTAGGTTTGAAAATGAGGTAATTGCTTTTGAAATTGTCTCTGAAAATGTACAAGGGATGACTGTAGGCAAGGAATGGTCTCTGGAATTGTCTAAGGAGGACCATTCCATAGATTTCAAAAAATCACCCATATACTAATTCCTAAAAAGAATTGTCACTGGAATTACATTTTAAAAAATGAGTGATCTTTGCACTCAGTACAACTCTTGGCAGCAAGATTTACCAGATTCAGACCTACACTTGTCTCCACCTTGTGTGGGCCCTTATCCTACAAAGCCCACTACTTGGGGTAAATTTACCCTGCACTTAACCCACATAGGTAGTTTGGTTAGTTTCTTGGGTGACAATTTTAGGAAACCAGCAAGCTACTTATCTACCTACCCATCTACAAGCAGGGTGTACGATGATACCTGTACACTTTACACGTAGGACGTACAAATACTAAAAGTTTAAATGGTGGCGGGTGGGCGGGTGACAACGGCCAACGATTCCGCCACGTAATGAACCGCGACCAGTCGAGCCGACGACCATTCCGGCATAGGAAAGGAAAACATGAATGAGGCAAACGAAAGGCCTATCGATCGATTCCGGATCCATTGGCTTTAGAGCACGCTGGGGTTTAGAAGCATGCTTGGTTTTTGTTGCGATCGCGCACGCACAGTGTTGTCACTGATTTGCGGTCGATTTTTGATCAGAGAGCTTGGCAGAAAACTGGCTAAGATCGTTTCAAGTGTTGGTCGTGATTTAATTTACGATTAAAATTTTCGTGCAGGAATTATTTTCTTAGCTGGGATTGAAGTAAGCTTTAGGCGTCATGGGGTGCACATGTGCAGATCATCCTGTTCAGATAAATGATGTGAAGGAATTCACGGAAGTTTTGAACGTACGTTCTTAATATTACAGGTTCTGTAAGTATTCTTCAACTATGAAAGAATTTTTTACTGTAATAAGTTAGTTGTGTGCTTGAAAGGTTGCAGGATTGAAGGAGAAAGTTGCGTGTACCAGGCTGTGCATGCAGACCTGAAATGTGAACTGTTACGAGTTCCCTTTCTGCGATTAGTATTCTCCTCTTCTCTTTTCCTATCTTCTGTGGTGAACTTTCTCTGATCCAATATCTGGAGATCTGACAAGTGATAGTGACACAATGTGCACTTTCCTCACCCTCTTTGCATCTCAGAAACCTAATGATCAGTTCTCAATCGGTAACTACTAGATCCCTAGTATCATTTAGTTTGCAATTCCAAAGTCTTGTCAATTTGCGAGCTCCTGTTTTGTTCTTGTGCTCATGTTTTGCACATAGTTGATGTGAGCTCATCCTTGCAAGCAGGTTAGTAATAATGTTTCTTAATTTGGGAGTTTAAGGTATGAAATCATAGCTAGACAGACAGTTTGGATTGTCCGAGTTTCTCTGGACTGCAGATGAACTTAAAATGTGAAGTCATATGTAATCAACCTTGGCATTGTCTATTTTTTAATTATTCGTGGTATGATGTCAATTTTTTACTTATCCATGTTACGATAAACGTTAATGAGAATTATATTGAAATTTTTGAATGAGTTCTAAGAAATTTCTCAAAAGAAAGCTGCATGATCAGGCTTGCAGGTTTCATATGTCAAAGACTTAAAGTTCATGGTGTAGTAGACCTACAAAGAGATAATTCATGGCTTGATATGAAGGCTATGCAGACTTTGTGAAACAAGTCAAGAGCAAAGAAAGCAGGCGATTTCAGGAAGTTCTGAACAATATTTCATGTCTGATGCTGAGAGGCTGATGTTCATCACCTGATGTTGTATGGAACAGTAGCCAATAAGTCATCACCAGAAGAAGAAGCTCTGCAAAAGGATCTATTGTTTAGATCTCCAGTAACTAAAGTATTGAGGCCAACAGGCTGCAGATTACTGGTCTACTTAGACAGTAATGGAAGGCTGCGGAGACAGGTTACAGTTCTTGAAGATGTAGCCCGAACATGAGCTACATGAGGCAGATGGAGCACCCTGTTCATGTGGATGATACAATGGCAGATGTTCGATATGCTCACAACTTTGTAGACATGAGAGTAGGCTTAGTAATTATCTCCTATTATACTGTACCTCTATCGGTGAATGATGAGCCCAAAGAAACTGGAGTAGTTCATCAAAGCACAGGAGGTGTTTTTGTCTCAGACACTACAATTAGAGAAAACCAGATCCAGGTAATGTTTTCTCTGTCTCCCTTGACAGAATATTTCTGGAGATTTTTTTTCCTGCTTGTATTAGCAGCAGATATACCTAATCTGGACAACTAAGAGAAAAATCTTTACATTCAGAATTGTATGTTTTCTACAGGAGGATGCAACGAGGCATGGAGGACAGGGGATCACTGTGCTAACAGACATTATTGCCCCCCCCCCAATTGTCTCCATGACAACAATTTCAAAAGCAATGGTCTGAAGCTAAGTTACCTGTAATTACTGCATTATTGACATCTTTGCATAGTTGATTGTTGAAGCTGTTACAGTTTTGCTTTCATGATCAGTTTAACTTTCTCTATATGATGTTGGGGACAATGTAGGTGATGGAGGCCATGTGAGCTCTACAAAAGAAGAGATCACAGTGGACGTCATTGGCAATAGCTGCCATGTATGTAAATTCTTCACCTTTCAATCTGAGCTCTGTTCTACAAATGTCATTGATGACTCAAGAGCTGCATAAGGCAATTCTCATCCATGGCTGCAAATCTTCAAGATTCTGAAATTAGTTAGTTAGCATCAAAATGTGATTTGGCCCAGTAGATAGCTTGGCAGAGGATCCTTGTCCCCATAGCAATGAATCCTCAAACTTCTTTGAACTTTGTGGTCTGTAGGACATGGCTTCCAGATATGAGGACAAGCAACCAAGGCCAAATGGAGCTATAAGTACCCAAGAAACAAGCATACTTTTTATGGATAGTAGGAAAACAGTGGCTAATGATTTTCATGAGCCAAAGCAGCCAAGACATCCAGGACTTTCACAAGTATGTTCACAGGAGTTGGAGATAGAAAAATCATCTCATGATGCAAATGACCATGAGAGGACATCTACCACTCAGCATACTCAAGAAAAAGTAGGAGACAAGGAAATGCCAGGAGGCCATCAGATCATGTTTGTTAGATGAAAACTGGCCCCCTCCAAATTGAGGCAAAGGAGGAAAGCCAACAGTATGTGCATAGTCACCACCACTTGGGTGACACCCAGGGAGCCCAGGTACAAATAAAAACCTACTTCAGAAAGCAGGTTTTCTTCCCCCAATTGAGTAGGTTTTATTTGTATCAATCTACAAAATGTGGGTGCAGTACACTAGTCTTTGTTCACTAGACTAGTGAATTCACTACTTTCCAATTAGTCCCTGTTTATTAAGACCAGTGAATTCACTCAAAATCTAGTAAAATCACTTGGCATACAGGGACACCTTTTGTTGTAGAATATCAGTAAGTGAGAGGCTTCACTGCCATCTTGATCAGGCAAGAAAGGATTATTTCATTTGAAAACTTGGACATTGCATGGGCCTACATGTGTCTAATGAAAAAATGTGTAGTGCCTGATGGTTCACACCAAGGCCTTGCTGCCATGAGTGACATGGGACCCCAATCCACAACTACCTACTTCGTAGGTCCAGGATGGAATTGTGGGCAACTTGAATGCAGAATCCTCCCCAAGCATAGGCCAGTATCCACAAACAGGTTACTGCAGTAAACATGGAATCTAAATAACCACCATAGAAAAGCTGAAAGAAGAGATGAAGAAAATGGTTGTCCATAGTTCATGTAGTACACTAACAGCAGATCTGTCTTTTTGTGCATAGCCACATGATAGTGTGCTTGTTTTATTATTACAGACTTAGTTGTCATAGTATGTACATAGAAAATTAACATACAATTGGCCATAGCTGGTTTTCCATTCTCTGTTGTCTGTTTTGTACAGTCACTTGATGATTTTTCCACAGAGTAGTGCCTGGCACTCATTATGATTGTCTTTTGTCTACTTCATTGTCTAGTGTTCGACACTAAGGTCTAGATAACAACAGACAGGGGGCCTGAGAGGAGCAAGTGTACCCACCAAAAATTAGCAGGGGCCAGGTTTCAGTTATCAAGATTCACAGCTGTCAGGGTGCCTGGTAAGATTTTGGGAATCTGATTGAATGGGGCTGTACTGGGGTCAGATGCAGCATTCTGGAGCTCAAAATGGCACCACTCTGGAGCTGGATTTCTACACCAGACTGATTCAACTACTTGAAGTGGGATGCACATTTGGTTAGGGGTTTTCAGGGGTGCATGCTGATGAGTTGATCTTGGTGCAGTCCATATTGGATTTGCAAACTAATGCCATGAGGGATTTCCATGCTCCAAATATTGCTGAGAATTGGCAAGATGAAGATGAAGGTGAGTTCCCTGATCACGGGGAGGAGGATTCTCTCATACAAAGATAGCTACAAACATGAAAGAGCAAACTTCTTATGTCTAGAGTCCACACTCCACACCAACTTGGTGGGTTTTCTTGGAATAGAGCTGAGCTCCCTTCTTGAAGACTTTGCATACCTCTTTGCAGAGTATGCAGGCAAGTCTCTTCTCCCCCTGTTTTTTTGAGAAATGTCAACTCACCAGCTAGAGTTGAGCAGGGTACAAATGCCTAACAATGCAGCAAGAACACAGTATACACCAGGTAGCCTCAACTGGAGATGACTTCAACCAACTGCAATTGTCTCACCTCTTCCTCCTCTGGTGTTGACTTCCCCTTCTTAGCCATTTGAAGCTCACTTCCATAAATGTAGACTGACATACATGAGAGTTAGATTATAACACCTTGCAGAGATGTATACAACTGAATACATAAAACTGGATGTATCAGTATTCCCACCCAGGTCCATAGAGTTTTCTTAAGATTCTCAACTTCCACATGGACTTCCATGACTTCTAACCTCAGCCCTGCAAAGCTGGATCAAGCATTCTGTCAACATTCTTTGAGCTCTAACATGTCCATCTGTGCATGTTTCCACTGGTTTGTGCAGCACCTCCATCCACCCACACACAGTAAACAGTTCTACATCAAGCTTGAAGTTTTGACATAGTCATCATTTGTCTGTAGTCTGCACTCAAAGTGGGGCATAATTATGAGTAACAGGTTTCTCATTCTTGACAAAGATATTGAAACAGTATTTGTGGAATGCAACAAAAGCATATAAAGCCAAAGGTTTTGATTCTCCTGAATGCTCAATAAAACCCTTCCAATTCAGTCTGGCTATTTAACTATTGATGCCTAGTTCTTTAAGGTGATATCTTTCACCTTGTGCTAGCTTGAGCTTCCTCATGCTGTGTTGTAGCTGCTTATTGAGCTCCACAATTCTGTTAAACATCCTAAGAATTAGGAAATACAAAATGGTGAAGCACAGAAGTAGCTGATAAAAGCAGTTGATATTGTCAACCTGAAACCAGTTCTGAGAAAAATGAGTGACAAACAAAGTGGATACTCTGTTTTACCTCAACTTCAATCCTCCATTCTGGAATCTCAAATCTGCCTTCTCCAAGCTAACTTTGTCTAGGTGTGCTTGAATCTTATCAACTTCAAGATTAATCCTGATGTTCATTCCAGCATTATCAAGCTCTGACAGAAGTATTTTGTTGTCATGCATGGCATTGCTCGGCTGCATCTGAAGCTTTTCCACCTGTGAAGGAACTGAAGAACACACCAACTGGAGCATCAGCCTTGTGTCTGCGTGGATGCATTGTACAATCCACAACAGGAAAGATGCAAAGATACAACAATTCAGGGTACACAAGAATAAAATGTGGAAGTACACAATCAAGCAGGATTTTTTACAAATTCAAAATATTTCCAATTCAGAGAGGACAATCTCTGGTTCATTTGTGTAAGTTAAGTACAATGTCACTGGTGAAGTTTGAAAGAATGCCCACTTTTCTGCCAATGAGGCTGCCTCCTCTTTGTTTATACTGTTCGCTTCCAGTTTCAGAATAATCCTCAAGCTCTTGTTGCTTTCCCTCCTTCATGGGAAACAAAAGGTCAGGCTACATGTTTGACACAAAAGTAGGAGCATTAATAAACTAGAACAACCACATGAGATGAGTAATTAGGACATAACTGTCAGGTCTGACTCATGATCAAGTGTGACATGATGTCCATTTTCCACATAAAAAGAATTGTGGGAGCTGAAGTACTTGCTTGGCCTGTAAATCATTTCCTGCCCAGTAACTTAAATAGGACTTCATTCACACATTTGCTCTTTACTGAACTCCAAAATATTCCAGGCTTGGTCAGCCACTAATGCTATAAACAGTAAAGATTCAATCTCAGCCTGTGAAGAAATCAGTTCTAGTGGCAAATATTTGGCTTGCAGTCTCAATCACCAGCAGTGACCCTCTGGTGCTCCAAAGTCACTTTTGGTAGCAACCTTCTGCATGTTGCAAACTGCAGTTTCTTTTTCTTGACCCTGGACAGTAATCACATTCTCGCTCAGTGAGTTTCTTATTGAAAGCAACAGAGCCACATTTCATTTCAGACATTATGAACCCAAGTTTTGCATATGAGTCCCCTGCCAGATAGAGCACTCCCCAATAAAATTCAATTCCATGGGAAGCTGATGAAAGAGAGCCAGGTCACAAAATGCTTCAAACACTCGTGACACTGACAGTCAATTCACATGAATTGGCAGTAGAACAGCCAGGTTAGAATCTATTGGACAGACCAATGGCTAACGCAAGTTGATCATTGAGTTAGCCACTGGTCAACTCATAGGCTAACTGAACACCTAGGGATAAAAACACAAATGCAGAAACTGCAGGTCAAAAGTAGTTTTCTTAAGTTCCACAGTTTCATCTGTGATGACAACTGAGCCTTGGTATTCTCCATTGAACACTGCAATTACTAGCACGCTTTCCTGTTAGACTCAAATTACAGACTTCACTTTGGCCTCATTCTTACACAATGTTAGTGAAAATGTGAGAGTGTACCAGAGAAATTGTGGACAATGTATGCTACACGCCTAGTCCAACCACTGCTCAGACTTTGCCTGTGCCTTCTTCTCTTCTTGTAGCTCCAAAGGCATTCTCTCCCTACCAAGTTCAGTCTGGGAGCCAGGACAGATAACATGGTCAACCAGATACTTTTCTCTTGTGATACTAAGCCACTCCAATGTCTGCAGCAAACACAACTTCTACCCTCACAACCCCATACTCTAGTCAAAAACTGAGCCAAATCTACACCTCCCAGTGCTCTGAGTGAGATTCCTGTGATTAAAACAAACATGAGGAAGACGACTCCCAGATCAGGTGTCATACAGATGAGATTGCAGAGAAAACTCCACAGCAACTCTTTGATGTAAGCACTCCTCATCAGTTCCACTACATCAGAACCATCATACAAGAATGAGTTTTTGTCACATTTCCAGAAGCAATAGAATGACTCATTTATGATGCCAGCTAGCACTTCAAAGACAGAGCTAATAACAAAAATCAATACCATCCTTCCTAAAGCTGCTACAAGCTTGTGAGGGTAAGCTTCACTTCATTCCCAAATCAGGTGCCAAAGCATTCCATAACTTCACCTGTAACTTGGCACAAAGCTCTTCAATTTTCTTGTTTTGGCATTTTAACAGGGCCATATCTGTCATAACCTGCATCATACAACCTCAATGCACCACTTGTAACCAAGTTCAATTCACAATGCATGCAATCCCTTCAGAATCACATATTTTGCAACTTGGCACAACAACTTGCTGTACCTTGCATGCACTCCCTTCAGACATCATTGGACAGTGGAGATTTATAAAGCACAGACTAAGGACATCATTGGATCTAATGATGTCTTTGGTCTGCACATCATAAATCTCCAATGTTGATGCTTGAGAACCAAATATTCTATCTGGATCCACAACCACAGTCAATCATGAAACATGAATAAGACCATATGACCAAGTGGTCCTGGGGTCCTGTCTCCTTGGATAAGTTTAGATGTATAGTTGAGAACATTAACATTTTGTCTAACACAAATGGGAAGAACCTGCCTTACTCCATTTGGAAGCAAAGAACTCAAAGATGGAGACATGGTGCAAAGAAATCAGCCATGATCGTATTGGGCACCACCATTGTTACAAACCCCATTTGGTCTAGATTTGGTTTTCTAAACCAGACAGTCCCAACACAGCTTCTAAATGGGAAAAAAGGACGTATTCCATATGATCATACAATCTTACAGCAATTGCAAGCCTCAAAACAGAAGCTATACGACCAGTGAAGGCTGAAAAGAAACATTACAAAACATCCAAAATTTTCTGTCTTCACCGATTTTTAGCAGCATTCATTGTGGATACCCAAACGACAGTATATGAGGAAGCAAACTTTGGGCTGACGCTTATTGTGCAAAGTTTCTTTTCAACTACAAGCCTGTGGATTTCAGCTGCTCCCCAAGATTAAGAAACAGCTAGATTGTCACACATGGGACAATCATTCAAATACTTATAGATAAATAAATAAAGGAAAAATACCCGGCAAGGGAACAAGAGAAGAAAAAAGAAAGGATCAAAGTCCAAAACAAAAGACCACACATAAAAGCACCCAAAAGTGTAGAACTCACAATGGGGAGCCCTAGAAGGAGAAATCAAGAAACCTAGGACCTAAACCCATCACCAATAGTACAAAGCAACTTGTGCAAAGAGATGAATGAAAAACCTTGAAGGACACCAAGCCTAAAAGAAGCCCCTCTTGCTACCACAATTGTTCATCACAAGATAATGGTGGTTTGAATTTTTTGGAGAGCCACCAACACCCTCTACCTATAAAATGAATGTAAAATTGAAAGAGGACCTTCAGAACCCTTTGCCAACCATGCCATGTTGACACATTGACGAAGGAAGTTGTTTGCACATAATATAAATATCTAAATATCTTTACTATTAGAAGGATGAAATCACTTTAGGGTGTTGATCACAATATGACACAACCTTTACTTGAGTTGCAATTTTTGCCCATTCTTCGAAAAGAAGCAACTCGCAAAATTAAATATGCACAAGTTGGGTTAGCAATGATTACATCTGCCAAAGTTTGAATACCATTTGATGTAAAGACAATATCTACTCATCCCCACAATGACTAAAAAGATGGCATGGAGAAAACATGAAACCTAACATCCCTAACAATGGAAGCAAAAAATCTCAAATTACATCATGTGTGGTAATGCATTCTCTTCCATGAACACAACAAAGTAAATGTATCAATGTCAAATATATGGGTTGGCCGCATATGCATTGAAAAAGACCATAAGTCGTAGGATGGAAGAGGTTCAATCTAGTGCATAATGTTGAGGAGAAAATGTCAAAAGTCATCCTTAAAGATGGGATGATTAACCAGGTCAAAAATTAAACATTCAAGTCTAAGCTTGCGCAAGATCTTAACCAAATGCGATGTCAATCTAAAGATAAATTTAAAAAGATGTTGGAAAATGAATGTTCATGTTTGCTCTATAGAATATTTTTCTAAAGTCAATTTATTCCTCTCTTTGACAACTATTCAAATGAAAGGATGAAAGTTTGAACAACTAGAGCTAAAAGGTCACAAGCCCATCTAAAGTAAGCCTAGAATGGAAATGCACCTAAATTATTAGCCTTTATATGATAATTGGGGCAATAAACCTCTAGTGTCGTAACCTTAACCTTGGGTTCGCGACCAAGGCAAGGGCTTGCAAGGGTGCAAGCCAAGAAGGAAGCTCAAGAGTCACATCTCATGCTCCCAGGAGTGTAAAAGAGTGTGAGAGAATGAACCTTCACACTCTCAAATGAACTCCCACTTTGGGAGTTAAAGTCCCAATGGACTTTCAAATTTTTAGAGTGCAATTGAAAGGGTCAAAACTCATTACATCAAAGAGTTCCTTATATCATTGGAAAGCTCTTGAAACATGAATGTCTAAACTGGGCTCACATGACCCATTTGGACACTTAAAACATAAGTTATGGCCAAAAGAAGGGTTGGGAGTCAAATTAGCAAGATGATTTCCAACCATTAAAAGTCCAAAATCGACCTAATTTCCTTGCGTACAGGTGGCGTGCGACATACTGTTGGAAAGCTCTCAATGAAAACTATAATTTCGCTTCAGACCTCATCTCAATCGAAGGTTTGCACGCAAAGTTATGGGACCCCAAAGTTGTTGGAATCTCAAATGCGAGAATTTCAAGACTCCCCCGGAACAAAATGACATTTTGGTGCTAGTCCCATGGCCAAACACAGAGTATATTATAAATGGGAAGGTGGTGGATTCCCCCAAGTCCAAGCCGTGGTGAATCTTGTGAATCCATGTTTACATGTGACTCATCCATGCACCAAAGTGCTACAACTACGCACTAACAACTTATTGTTTGGTTTGTGCAAGTCCGTGTGAGTAAGTGAAGTGCTTATCAATCTTCTTAGTCCCATCCCGAAGCTCCAGCACGCACCTCTACCCCCAAAGTGTTGTAAGCCAGGGAACGCGCTCCAATTCTTTCTCCTTCCGATGTTTTCACCTTTGGACTTACAATTGAGTCCATCAAGGAGCTTAGGGGTACGTCATTTAGTTCCCCAAGTATGTTAATGGGGCAATAACCTTCAAAAAAACAAAACCTATCCCACCTTTAAAGATGGGAAAAAAAGTTTGCTAACAAATTAAAGGAACTTCATAACACTCCAAAAAATTAAGCCTTAAAAATTTCCCAAACATGTGAATGAAGGTTCAATGAAAAGAGGCTAACTAGCACCGAAAATCTAAAAATGGGGGGAAAAACAAAAAAAAAAAAAAGTATTATGGGCAAAACAATGAATGAAAATCCCAAATGCCACTTACACATCCCCCAACATAGGAAGAACACCTATGTGTTGAATATCATTGTTTAAAGCATCCTTGAAAAAAG